>ERZ1740065.852-NODE-852-length-17326-cov-12.690985_pt1 | contig 17326 bp, 6 predicted proteins | sample MGYA00581738_ERZ1740065 | MGnify/ENA primary metagenome ERZ1740065 (study PRJEB43018, sample SAMN04849749) | marine metagenome | isolation source: floating plastic debris | place: Pacific Ocean | collected 2008-09-01 | study: EMG produced TPA metagenomics assembly...
TTGAAAATACAAGTTTGATTGTAATCCATCCCCTGTGTTCCAATCACTTTAATCTCTCTGCACGTTTTATAAACGTTTGCTGATCGCCTCAGGATAGTAGCATTTCTAATGTCTCTGTGACATCGCCCCTCGTACAGCCCACCCCACATGTTGAGAGCCTCCTCTAAGCTAGTTAGAGCCGATTCATAGTCGCCCAGCTGTAGTTGAGCGTACCCTATGTTGTAGTAATCATCAGCTATGTGGTAACGATCAGTTTCACCAAATATTCTCCATCTCATCTTCTGTGCCTTGAGGAACCAGTCCAGGGCAGCCTTGTAGTCTCTTTCAGAGAGCTTCGCAGTACCCATGTTGTTGTAAGAGACCGCCAAATCCGAGTGATCTTTGTTCTTATAGACTCTTCTCCTCATCTCCAGGGATTCTTCATAACATATCAGTGCCTCCTTGTTCTGCCCTTTCTTATAATGAACTACACCAATGTTGTCGATAGAGTCAGCTTTATCAGGATGGTCACCCTCATAAAGATCTTCCCGCATCTTGTGAGCTTTTTTATAGTAGTCGAGTGCTTTCTCATATTCACCCTGGGATGGAGAAACCGATCCCATGTTGTTGTAGGTCTGTGCTATATCTGGATGATTGCAATCGCCAAAGACATCTTCCCTTATGTCCAAAGCTGTTTCATAATCACTCATTTCTTCCCCATAGTTTCCTTTCAGAGCGTGGGCGAGAGCTATTTGATGGTATGAGTCGGCTAGATCGAGATGGTTCACTTTGTCAAACACGTCCAGCCGCATCTTCCGTGCAAGTTCCATGCATTTCTGTGCTTCTTCAACGCTTCCTGCCTTCAGCAGGGCAGAGCCAACAAGCCCACTAGTTGTAGCAATATCAGCACTTTTTTTCCCCGATCAAAACTCTTATACTGCTGCTGTCCAAGAGTTCGCTGCTCAGAGCATTTTTGTCCCACGCTAGTATTCGGTAACGGAGTGCTTCTGTATAGAATAAATGAGCATGTTCATAGTCTGCAATATCCGTGTAGACCAAACCCAGCTTTTCATACATGTCAGCAAATTCTTGTATCTCTTTTTCTAGCTCTTCTTGTTGTTTTTCCAGCTAGTTTTTCAGATATTTAATGCTCTGTTTGTATTGTGTGATAGAATTCTGGTACTGGCCCAACAGTCTTTCTAGATCTCCACAAAGGTTTGTAGCCAACAGTGGTTCAGAAGGTTGCTTGATTTCAGCATCAGCTTTGATGAACTCCCCCAACTTCATGTGGGCTTTGGCTTTCAGGGGTCTCATATTGTTGTTACAGTCCTTGGGGAGTGTGTCGAGAAACCTTCTGTACTCATAGCAGTAGAAGTGAGTCAAAGGCACTGTTTTTGAGGCGGCTTGCTTGACGTATTCCATCCAGCAATCCTTGCTTACGGGTGCCTCTAACTCCTCAGAAACCAGCTCAGCATGAATCATAAGGACGTGCAAAAGAATCTTGGGCAGTTTGAATATTCTTTGCCTTCCATCCTTATTGTCAGTTGTACTTTTCGAAGCAGCTGTGCGAACAACTGTGATGTCTTCTCTCTGAGAGTTGTAATGCAGGTATGCAGCCAGCTGCAGGTAAATACCAGTAGCTGCGAGACATTGGCGACTGCAAGAGGAGTTTTGTGTTATGAGGTTCTTTGCTTTCATCTCTCTGATGACATCAAATGTTGATTGTGCATGAATGTTGTGCACGATTTTGTAGTCATAAGTGATTAGGGTGGGGTAGCGGAAAAACTTTTCCTTCACATGATGCTTGAGGGTCAGCTGACTATCAGGCTGGAAATGGAACTTCACAGAATCTATTGACAGCATTTCTCTTGATGCTTCCTCCCTCCTCTGAATTGTTTCAATGGCTTTCAGCTTACGCTGTAAGTCGTCTACAATACTCACGTCGCCGTACGCACAGACAATAGAAGCCAATATGGCTGACAGGTCTCCCCTTAATGCCTTCTTTTTATCAGGGACACGTCGATAGATGTCCCAGTATTTTATAAACATCTCATCTACAGTGGCAATGAAGTGGTTTTTTTGCTCACTTTGACCGTTTCCTGTTGGAATATTGCCGGCCTTTTCTTTCAAACCATCAATCTTGAAGCCGCTGACGCATGAGTCAACAAACCATTCATCTTCAGATAGCTCCTCGATTGCCATGTACTTCATGTACTCCACTCAGTGAATCCATTCATCTGTTAGCTCCTCACCCTCCCAGCTGCCACCTTCCAGTCTTTTAATCACATGCTGCGCTTCAGTCGAAAGACTGTCTTTCAGATCAGCACGAATGTTTGTAAGGCGGTCTTTCAGTGATTTTGTGACGAAACGGTGTTTTTCATAGCTGACGTCTTTGACCTGCTGATCCCAGTATTTTCTCTGAACTTCAAATGTCTTTTTGCGCCAGTTCTCGTCTTTATTACGTGCATAGCAAGAGTTAAACAAGCTGTGTGCCTGTAAAACACATGGAAACTCTGGCTATTTATGGAAACTCTTGCTATTTATGGAAACTCTAGCTATTTATGGAAACTCTAGCTTTTTATGGTAACTCTAGCTATTTATGGAAACTCTAGCTATTTATGGAAACTCTGGCTATTTATGACCCTCAACAGAAATATTGCACATCAACTGAACAGACTGACTATAGCCAATGTTACCAATCCTATGATTCTACCCGTAGATCTACAACTCTTTGAACTAGGGTGGCAGCTAATTTACCACTTTAGGTCATGTAAATGTGGTCTCTGTGCACCGCATGCCCGCACAAACTGATCGACTGTATTAAGCAAGCAGCAATGAATTGAAATTAAGGCTATGAAGTGGGGTTCAAATAGTGATGCTGCAATATGAATATTTTTCACCATATCAATATCACGATATAACTTCTACGATTCGATTTCACGACTCGATATGAATTACCAGTACCAACTTGAAGTAGTTTATATACCAGCTTACAAATTCCTCTGTTACAGCCAACAGGCAAGAGCAAGTTTCCTACTTAACAATGTTACAGTTTTTACTCCTCTATAGTTAAACATAGAATTTTTGATCCAGTATCACATGCTATGAACATATCAATTTAAGTGTTGAAAAACTACAATGTTTTCCCTTAAATCAGCTGTATTTCTAATAATAGTCCCTGGAATTTTTAGCGATTTCTTTCCAGATTGTATATTGCATAAAGGACAGTCGAAAATATAGCATTCATCTTTAATAGCATTTTCTTCCAGCTATTAGTGTGAGGTCGCTAAAATTTCTGTTTACATTATTTCATAGGCAATCGTGTGCAGATTTAGGAGTCCTTGGGTCCTATGCTTCATCAGATCCCATGTGTGCCTCAGTATCTATAGGCATTATTACTGACCTAAAAATCATTAATACCAAAATATTTTGCTCAACAGAGAAGTGGAGGATTGGGTCGGTTATCGCCTGAGTAACAGTTTTTCTGTTACGTCTATGTCTATGTCTATGTCTATGTCTATTTCCATGTCTATGTCTATTTCCATGTCTATGTCTACGGTAAGAAGATCGACATAGACAGTACCTTTAGTAGACAAACCCAGGATGGCTCATCTGTTTGAGTTTGAGCTTGTTGAAGATAGTGTTCAGCTAGCTTCGCTAAGAAGGACATTTGTGCTTCCAGGTCATATTTCCCCTGTTCCTCATATTCATCTCTGAACTCCTTAATCCAGCCTGAAGAGGAATGAATAGCAACACTAGCGCATCATCGGGAATTAATGACTGTATGACAAGTATGCAGGCCTAATACTACGATTACTCTAATATTAAGCAGTCAATGCTCCTCAAGTTGTATTATCGCAGTACATGGTTGGCTCTTTATAACAATGAGACTATTGTGAGATCTATTCACACCCAACGAACCGGCGCATTGTAGCTAAATTGCAACTTGTGATTGGCTACATTTCCTGGGCGACCATGAACTCTTTGTTGACAATGAGTCCAGCTAAATAAGCTACCAAACAATGAATGAATGATTGAATAATACTTTACCACCATTGGCTTCAATATCATCTGGTTTCCGAGCAACTTTCTCTTCTTCATCGGCCCTTCCGCACTGCTGCTATGATAAATAATAATTGTGTTTCTGGTCCATTACATGATTGAGGTGGATGGTCCGTAATGACTATGCTACCAGCTTACCTGCCAGCGTGTGGAGAGGCTGACCTCTTTTGGCCAATCGATGCTGATTCATAGAATGATCTAAACAAGTATAAGAAAGTTTGATATTCCTGTGAGGATAACTCAGTTAAGGTACACTGGCTCCGGATCCGCGGATCCACGGATCCACGGATCGGTTGCAAGAAAACTTTTTGATACCTGGACAGCGTAACGTCAGATTCCTCTGACTAGATTTGGCGCGAGATTTGAGTTTGATCGAAATCAAACTAATCCGCGGAGTTGTTGCCGATTGTCCAATCACATGCCAGTATTGATCAAGGATGACGAAATGAAAACTGGCCGAAGAAATTGCCATCAAAAATAAATTTTTGATTGGATCAGCTGTTGATGAATCACCACATCTATTCCACAAATAGACCATAGCTCACATATTTTTTCGATGCATGGTTGTGTGAGCCAGTACACTGTGGTTACATTTGCTTGTACAAATCCAAGTGATTAGTTTCACAGAAGTAATGACCAACTTTCGTGGCATTTTACTCACTGGGACAATTGCTTTCTTCCTAGCTCTTTGGTATCTCATCTAATCCAAAAAATAGCTAGCTATCATTATCAGCTGTCATTCTGAGCAACAACGATCTTTTTATTCATTCATGGTCAAGTTGCACTTGTGACTTTCGAGTAGAACTTATAAGCGACATGGTAGAGAGAGGAAGTGGCTAGACCAATCACTGAGCCCATTACGTTTATAGAGCGAAGAATCAATCGGTTGTACTAGTCCACCAAGTAGAGCCGTGTTGAAATTACGCTGCGCAAGCCCGCAATCCGCGGATGTTTTGGAGCCAGTGCAAATGTAGCTTTATTCTTATCCCTGCTATTGGATCGGAGTTTAACTACCTGTGGGGCGAGATGTGCGAGTGCAAGATGATACTATGTAAAATTAAACATATGTTCTAACATCAGGCCAAGAGTGAATTACGGAGTCGTTGGAAAAGTTAAATCGATATAAAGTATCTGACAGTAGCTGCATTGTATGAACCATTAAAAATCAGGCAGACATGCTGACAATTTAACATCCATTTATCGGCCACTAAGCAGAACTTCAAACCAATGTTTATGAAAACATTTTCAGAGGCATAAAAATCAGCTTTGAATTTTGCCATCTTTTATGTTGATTGTGTTAGAGGAGGTCAAGATGTGTTTTACCATAATGAATACTTGCACTAACTCAATTTAGAAACATGAATTGACATCAATAACAGAAGCTATGCAGCTGATGCGTTAGAGTAAAGGGAACAGCTAGAGGACATCATACCCATCTCTTGTAGACATAACTCAGGTAGTGTTGTATGTTGTACGATGGACCTCCTAGTTCTGAGGCATGTGACAATCGTTGTGAGATACGACTGCACTGCGTGAATGAAATATCTGACGGTAAATCCTAGTAGGAAAGTCTCCTTCACCAATTACAGCTGTGAGTCGGGGCCAATGATCTCAATTCACACTAGGAATAGATTATAGCTTTGCACTTGAATGATACTGAATGCCAGCATCATCTCCCTGTAATGTAGAAACATATCTGTGAAAGCAATTTTAATGAATTTCCTCCTACCTGTATCTTCCATCTTTGGTGATATTCCTGCGCATTTTCAGCCCCAGAAATGTACAGCAGTGGAGTGAAAGACTTCTTGCATGACAATTTAGGTTTTGAAACAAGAAATAATAGATTAAATGACACGAGAAAGTAAACAATTTTCTAATGACATTGCAAGCATACTCAATACAGCGCACGCTCATGCATAAATAGGGAACATAAGCATTGAATATTCCTGAATAGACCCGGCCCGTGTTGCTGTTTACAGTAGTTACAGTACATCTTAAACAATTATGATATAACAAAAACTAGTAATATTCGATGGTCAAACCGCTACTGTATCGAGATTACTGACTATCGATAACACGATATCTACAGTTTCCAATCTATGGTGATGATGTGTCAATGCCAGTGCATTAGGTATAGCAATACCGGCACATTGAGTGATAAAGATCGAACCTCGATTTCACAGAAACAAGAAAAAATAAATTAAACGATGCAAGAAAGTAAACATGGGTCTAATCAGATTGCGACTATACTCAATGCAACCACCAATCACACATGAACAGGGAACATAAACATTGAATATTTCTGAATAGACCAGGGCCGTGTTGCTATTTACAGTGGTTATAATCACAATGTATCATAGAGGCTCTTCTGAAATGAAAACAAACAGCATTCATCAGACACGCTGCTGCCCTAATGAGATCGATTGATAGTATAAAGTTTACAGTTTCGATTCTCTCTTGATTATACTTGTAGGCACTTTGGGAGTTACATATGTCTTCACTCTCAGCGTGCTTGCATACAGATGCCTACTAACACTGACTCAGGTCATAAAGAATGGCATACCAATCATCACCTGATATTCACTACCGTAATAGCCATCTTTCATGCTAACTATGCAAAATGTTTGTAACTCAAAATATGACCTTTGTGACTATATGACTCTAGCTCTACCAGGCCTTACTGCAGTAGTTACCAGGCATTACCGCAGTAGCTACCAGGCCTTGCCGCAGTATTTACCAGGCCTTACCGCAGTAGTTACCAGGGCTTGCCGCAGTAGTTACCAGGCCTTGCTGCAGTAGTTACCACTACATGCATTCAGTTTCTGCTTGTAAATCTCTATAAGAACATCTGAACTCCTCCTCAAAATCATAGAGAGAGTCCTGCAGAGCAGCTTCCAAAATCTGACCGGGTTCAGCTACAATCTACCTATAGCAACAATAACCGGTCAAGGTCAGTTTATTTCAGGCTCTAACGACCTGTAACTGTGGGCAATAGGCGCAGTTGCTTGCCTACAGAGCAATTGATGGTGTTAGCCTGCTGAGAAGATGATCAAAATGTGAACAAAAAGTGACCTCAGTTAGGATGAAGTAGTGTCACGGACAGCAAATAGGAAAGCACGTCACTGGTCTGCAGATTTCAAGATGAGGCCTGAGTACTGGCCTGCGAGGCCAAGGCAAGTACGAGTAATTCTCTCAAAAATCTTTTCAAGGCTCAGGTCTTTTAGAACAGGTCAAGGCGAGTACGAGGCCGAGGCCAGGACGAGGCCAGGATGAGTAAAAGCCATTAGCTTCAGGTCTTTCCTCTAATTGCGTTTCAAGAGCCACCAGTAATGAAGCATAGGCTTGTTATTATGAAGAAAGAATTCTATATCAGTCACAGAATACTAGGGTGTTCCCACCATACAGCACAGCATCATCTTTATTTTCCACTTACTGAAACAGCATGTACATCTCAGGAGCAACAAATCTAAGCGTACTTCTTGTTGCATTTTAAAAACACTAGGTTTGAGAGGGTAGTGTCGGTCATAGAAGCATGGTATGGCCGCATGATGATACCACCATGAGATGTGTCTTGTACAAATTAGACCTATTTTTCTTAGCACAGAGGTGATAGACTGGCTTACATATGCTCTATGGTTTCTGCTGCCGAGGTTTATATCGTAAGGCATGACAACTTGAGTAAAAATAGAAATGACATCATTTTTTATGAGCAATGTTATGCTGATATTACCAGAGATCATTCACATGTGGATGATCTCTGATATTACGTTGGGGAGGGGGAGACTTGTGGCATAGGAATTAGAAAGTGTTGACAGTTTGGTAGCCAGTCCCAGCCGGCTGCAGCATTGCAACCAGACCCCATCCAACCAATCAGCAACTCAGAGAAGTCATCAATGGGTTACTGAGCATGCAAGCAATAACATTCTGATGCTTTCATCACTGGATGAATCTTACAAATCGAACAAACAACCAACACTGGCAAGCTAAGCGGCGAAACAGCCACCCTGATGTCACCACAAACAGCTGAACAAGCCTCGAGGCAACCGAGTGCCAAGCGAGTGCGAGTAATTCAGAAACAGCCAATCAAGTACTGAGTATTTAGAGTGTGGCCGAGGCGAGGCGAGGCCCAGTGAATCCTCGAGGATTCAGAGTATTTTGGGTACGCAGCCTCGAGGAGGCCTCCAGATGAGTACTTGTACTCGAGGCTCCCAGCCCTGCCATGAATGATTAAATAATAGCAGCAAAACTGAGAATATATCAGGTATTGCTAGGATTTCTGATAAACAATAACAGAGGCAATACAAGATAGGATGTCTCCATTGCCATACTATAGAGGTGTAACCATTCTTAAATTTTGATCCGATTCAATTACAAATATTTTATAAAAATAATCTGTGATTCAACGATTCCATCATCTAATTAGTGGTTTCAATTTATATACGTGAAATCTGCCATGTATTTGCAAGAAATAGACCTGCCAACACTCTACAGCAAGCAGAGCTGTGTTATTTATCACTCTCTCACAAGGACTGCTTAGAGTCACAGCCCACTGGCTGTTGCTTGCTTGCGCACTGAGGCAAGACCTTATAAAATGACGGAATCGACTTGTCTCTAATAAATACAGACTCTACACATAAAATCGTGTCGGACCCTAACTATCCAGTGAAGTCAGTGAATTGGCTATATAGTTCATGCAAGCGTTTGGGGAGCCGTGAATTTCTGTATTAAATATTTGTTTGATGCTTAATCAAGGCAAAAAACACTAGATTTCATTCAAAAGCTTATTATATGCAGAATTGATATTTCTTTGAGAGAAGCCGATCCCTTCATTCTCTAAGGCGCAACGTGTTTATACCCAATTGCTTTCCACCAATGTGCTCATACTTTCTAAATGCCATGACTAAGCATCAAGATTCTGTGCCTAGTGGTTAGCTTGTTTGCCTACTAAAGAGATTTTTATGGATTTGAGAGCTAATGAACAGCCAATTTTTTATTAGCGATAATCATTTCAGCAGACAAAAGTAATCAGTTCGGCATTAGCACAAAATTCATCGGTTCAGCATCGATTATTCGATGTACCGTGACACCCATACCATCCTTCCATCCGACGAGTGAAATACAAACTGATTAAATGTCCCCATAGAGCTGATTGACAGCCATGCCATAGTTCGTTGTTGAGGACGACCAACTTGAGACATGATATCTTTCCTGTACCGTTGCTAGTTGATGGAATCGTATCACTTGCCTGACATCCGGTAATGGAAGTTGTCTTCCCTGCATCATGGCAGATAATTGGGATTCATCTCCCGATTGAGTTGTTTTCCTTTGCACTGCAGGGTAATGTTGGAGATTGAGGTTGATTTGACCTGCAGGCCGCCGTTGGCGAGATTGCGGCGCCCCCTATTGTAGAATCCTGTTGCTCAGATTGATAGTCGTCTTACCTGCATGGTGGCGGGTAATCGGAAGTCATCCTTCTTTGCCTGCCGAAATGTAATCATGAGTTGTCGCCCCTGATTGGAGTTGTCTCCTCCCTGCACCTGGAAGCAATGTCGGGGGTCCATTGGCCATATTGTGGCGCCTCTAACTGATAGTTTACCCACGTGCAGAGCCATGTTCCCTTCAACGTTGCGTCTACGTTGGCAGAAGAGTAGATTCATATATTTACATAATCATATACTCACTACATCTTTAGTGAACGCAAGGATAGAAAGATTGAATCCAGGGATTTTTAACCAATCAACTACAAAAAGTTAAATGCAAGAGCCAAGCGATAGGCAATGACGACAGACCACTTGAACAGATCAAATACACATATGTAGACTTCATACACGCAATCAGATTTACTCTAAACTTACTTTAAACCACTTTTTTCATACTAAGTTTGAGTTGTCTTCTCATGTTTTATAATACCAGCTAGAGAACCTAATACTGCCTATGGTCAGTCATCAGGCAACAACTATATCACATGAGAGTTTCAGAGCTGCTAATGAGGGACATAATGATATGGTCATATGCTTCTAAAGTGGTTACCAATATCATATAGATAAACGTGCACAAGACTCCAATCAAAGTTGAAAAGTACTCTTCGCCTGGTAGAAATAGGTCGATGTCCAACTCTGAATATGTTTTCGCTGGCTTACAGATGAGTCAACTGATGTCTTGCCTTGAATTCAAGTGAAGTCCAATCAGAACTAGACCTGTGTTTCTTATCATAACAAATAGATGGCTGTTTAAACCCTCGGTAATGAGTTGAACATATGTTGATTAGCTAAGCAAAGATTACTGATAGTGCACCGAAATCTCGCTGAAACATCATAGAAGACCACAAGACAAATCAAACATATTATGAAAATAGTGGTGTAGCCTTAGTTTAGAGTAAATCTGATTGCACGCATGCATGATTTGTTATAGATATCTACTGTTACTATCTGTCACCTGTTTTGTTTTTTTTAAGCAGGTACTTGACGCTATGAAGTATCTGAGAGTGATTGTAACTTGGAAATGTCCGGTCTATGTTCTAATCATAGCTCGGAAAAACACGGTTTAGTGCATTCGCATGGAGACGACTGATTTGATTCCACAGCCATTGACGATATGAGATACTCCTGTGGCGAAGCTTCTACAGCATGAATGAAGAACTACCTGCTGGGGAGCTGACATGAAATCAGAGTGCTTTATTCGCTAAATGAGCACAGTCTGCCTCTCCAGAATGATTCCATGTTCAGAGAGGAATCATTTTCCATTTGACTCCTTTCATAAGTCAAGGATATAGTTTGAAGAATAAAAAATAGGACTTGGGCCGATGTTTCACCTCATCGACCGGATGACTCCTGAGTTACAGTTTGACCTCTCCCTTCATCAGGCTTTCATACAAATCTTTGCTCAGCTTCACATAACGGTTAGTCGCTCGGATGTAGACATCTTTAACCTTACTGATGTCATAACCATCCTTGTGGAACTGATACTGGAAAGAAGAAATGGCTGAATACTAGTTAGGATGTTTACCGAATGTCTCTGTGGGGCCGTAAGATTCGATATTGAAACAAAGAACTAATTATCAATTATCGCTCAGCAATTTAATTGAACTTCGGCTCAATACTTGTGTGTCTAGACTAATCTAGACTAATCTAGAACCGGATTCGATACAAATGCTTGCATCTCCTTCAAACTGATCAAGAGATAAAAATTATAGCGATCTAATGATAGCGATCACAGACATGGGAAGAAAACTCCTATATAACTCATAATGGGTGTAATGTAATCGTAACGATGAGTTACTGTCGGCACATTTGCTGTGGCTAGATAGACAGTATCAAATCTGGTTCTGCAGCATTCATCTTTTTCATCATCTCTTGGCTGCCAGCAGCATGATTCCTGCTATATTTTGCCATCATTCAATATTTCATATGAGGGATCTATAGTAATTTCGTCCAGAAATAACTTCCCTAAATTATTGTGCAATCAAATACACTGCCAAAGAAAGTCAGCAGCTGCTTTCTTAGTATCCCCAGTACACGATAACCAAAACAACATGAATGTCTTTTCATAGGATGGAACACCTCTAATCTGAGAATAAAATTTAACTTTGGAACCAGTTGTTTATGCTGCTGTACATTTGGCCTACCTTCTGATGCTTGTAGGTACCTGTCAGGTGCATCTGTGTTGCGAATCGTATGAAAATTGGCCTGGCGTATTGAGGTAACATTTTCTCTGACAAGGTGTACAAATCTGCCAACAGCTCTATGTCAAGAAAACATATCTCGATATGACGTACCGTGCAGTCAGAAACGAAATCAAGGATCTTTATTGCTTTATCACTCACCGTCGGTGATATTTGTGCCATGGCGAAGTACGATGGCAGCCATTCCGCATTTGCCATCAGTGTGAGGAACTGATACTCCATAGACGCTGCAGTCTTCCACCGACGGAAACTCTGCAATGGTGTTCTCTACTTCGACAGACGACACATTCTCTCCCTTCCATCTATATAAGTACACAGATCTTCATAAGGCTGAGCTAGTGTAGCGTGATATTGACAAAGCACTATTCTAAATAAGTATTAGCACAACACAGCAGTGTGAAACTTATCACCTGAATGTATCGCCAAGCCGATCGATGAAGTACAGATGATGGTTTTGATCCACCATCATTAGATCGCCACTGTTGAAGTACATGTCACCCTTTTTCACCACATCCTGTGACAACATGAATACATGACACTATAGTTGATAAAAAAGAACAGGACCTTAAGGGAGCCTGTGCGTTTTCAAGTACGATTTATTTATTCACACCCTGAGTACTTTCTTCTGTGACTGTGCAGCATCTGTGTAGCCATCAAAGGATGTACTTTCATTTATCTCACAAACTAGAATGCCAGGGCAACCAGGTGCGGCCTTCACACAGAATCCATTAGGATCTCTTATCACTTGACCAGTATGAGGATCCCTCATTATCATCAAACTGTTCACACGGCATTTCTACAGAACATGAAATGATTGTTGAGAAGATGCTTGAGAGGATGAATGAGAAGGCGGTTTAGAGTGATGATTGAGAGATATGACTGCTGGTGGATCTATAGGATCATAACAGCATCATGCATCAAAGCACACTATACGGATTTTATAGGATATCAATCTACTTGATGCATCATATGATGTTCACACAGTCATTGTTGACTAATTGATTGATTATTCTGACTAATTACAGACCTTGATGTTGCTCTAGCTGTGTAATGGTGGCAGGAAAACATTTCTAGCAACCAATTCCTCAGTACGGTAGTGACATAAATGTGTTTATATCCCTCACCATGAGAGGTGTTATGCGGCCACACGATCCTGTCTTTCCTGATAAGTTCACAAAAGAAGTGATACCCTCCGTTGCACCATAGAATTCCCCTATTTTAGGAATTTGGAACCTTGATTTGAACTCCTCCCATATTTCCTTCCTCAAGCCGTTGCCTACAAAGAGTTAGATAATGTCATCTGGCGCTATTGAACATAGCATTAGTTAAACTACTGGAGGTAACATTCTACTTTCCCTCAAGAAACTTTTTCAAGAATCATGAAACCGTTGTTGAGGACTTCTTAGGAGTTTATGACAAATTCCTTAAAAACTATTGAGCAGTTCTTGAGAATCCTTGCAAAGTTCTTCAATATTCATCATCTGCTCCTGCAGCTCTGATGCCAATCTAATGAAATCTTGAGTGAAATTCATAGAGGGATGCCGTAAACAACTTAAAAACTTTCAGAGTTCATTGGAACTTTTAAGAACAAACCGTGCATTCAAAAGAATTGTTCATCATTTCCTTCAGTTTATGCAGTGAAAGGAAGAGGACCCCTCCCCCTCCATACCAAGCCCACTGCAAACAGGGGTATAACTCCCAATTAGTTGTCACGATGCAGGGAGAAAGGAATCCTAACTACCTGCATATGGCTGTCTCTCCATTTTTGAATCCACTATTGGCAGGTGCGTGGTGTCATTAGCACTTGTTTTCCGCCGGTGATACGAAGGTGATAACTACCTCTGTGGTGTATATTAGGATGTAAGGACACATGTGAAGATTATTGATGCAACTACCCGCACTGACATTCATGTAAGTTCAGGTCATAAACGACGCCTGTGAGAATTAAGCTGCTGAAACTGGGGAAGGGGGGGGGGAAGGCGCAAAGATGTACGTGTAATTTCTTAAAAAGTTATTATTTCATCTGTATGTCATTATTCTTTTGTTCTGGAATGAATAGGAATGAAAATAGAAAAACGGTTGGTCTAAGAATTCATGACAAAATAAGTGAGTTTGTAAAAAGTTTGTAAAAATCCCATAAAGTTGAGGAAATCGTGAAGAAATCTAATAAATGTATGGTTTGTTCCTAAAAGTTCTTATAAATTCTAAAAGTTCATAAGCCGTTCCTAATCTTCTCCTCCAGGGTTCTTGAGAACAGATAATAAGTTTTGAAGTGCTTTGCTAGAATTCTCAAGAACTGTTCAAAAATTTGTTAGAAATTTTTATGAACTCCTAAGATTTTCTGAATAATTATTTAAGAATTTTTAAAAAAGAATTTATGTAGGGGAAGTAGGAGAGCAGGGAACGCGAGTTAGTTTACTATATAAGACGTTGTGATGGCGACTATAGATGTACTTTGACGTCACAGATCATCAAGCTTCTTTGCTTGATTTCTTCTAAATGGCTTCAAAAGGTCTATGGGAACTCCATTTATACAATGAGAATTATCAAGTATACTTATTTGAAGGGAGACAGGAATAGTCTACTGATAGCCTAGGTGATAGTTGAGAATCTCTTCATAGTTATGCTGAGTGACCTGTATAGCTGTCTATTGACCTACCCCACATTGTGATAAAATACTGCGACAAGTACCCAATTCATGTTAGAACAAATCCCTGTGCCACATTAAGTACAACCTAGAATTTACTACATTAGGTGTGTTCGGATGAAATAATAATGCTCGGGACAAACTGTGGGTGGTCCATTCTCTCAGAATTTATTTATTCGTAAATCAAATAAAAGGAATATCTTTCGTGGGCGTCCACAGGACGCTCCGCTTGCAGTTCTTTGAACGTCTATCACTCCGAACGCCAAGCGTTCAGCTGTATTCGAGAAGTGGGTCTGGAAATTTTTTGGGAAAAACCTGAAGTTCTTTTGAAATTCTTTGTCCATCATATCAGGTATCTGGTCATATTTTTAATTTCATCGATAAATAGCTTGCAATTCCCACTTTCATCATGCTCTGAATTGGTGTCATTGATCATAAGCACTAACAAACATCTCAGGTACCGATCTATCTGCTCTGAAATTTACACATTTATAGCTGTACAAGCCACATAATTGTATTGCAAAGCCAGGAAACACTTTACTCACATAGCACTAAGTTCATCTAGCATCTAGCGTCGGCATAATGTCTTGCTGTCTGGTTCACAGCGTAGCCATATTGGAAGTAAATCACAAAACATAAAAATTTGATTGCTTGCATTAGAAATTGAAGAGGAAGACAGCTTCTCATCAAAATATTATTCTTATCGTTTGACTGCAGTTTGTTATAGATTGCCATTCTGAATCTGTGTTTGGCTTGAGGATGTTCCTTTTATTGATGATGAGAATGCAACTGCACTCCTAACATGCCTTATAAGTATAACCTAGAATTTATGACATTAAATATAATCTAGAATTTTTGACATTACATATGGTCTAGAGTTTAAACACAATTTTGTGACGTTGATGCATCCATTGGCAGTAAATGATAAGTAACCATTAGTAAAACCTTTTTAGCTCTTCGTTCTTTATCAGAAAGACATTGGAGAGCTGTCACTTACCAATAGCAAGCCGCACTTTATGCTTCTTCTCCAGTTCATCTGGCTGAGGGCTCAGCAGGTATCGACATAGCTCTCCTAAAGCAAGGACGAAGAGTGACAGGTGAAAGTAGAACAACCATTTCGATTGATTTTTTGAGCATTCTAGCACTAAACTCCACCCCTCCTTCAAGTGCTAAGCTCCACCTGATTTTAAACTTGGAAGCACTACGAAAACCGATGATAAACGAATGTTGGTATTACTTAGTTGATGACTATCAACCAAAGAGGAATATCACAAAACTACCCAATAGAAAGCTAGGGGCTCTGGGAAAGGAACAATATGATAACAAGCTTGCTTCAAGATATTCTTATCAACTAGGCTATTGGATTGCAAAAACGTTAAGATTGACATGATGGACCCAAAAGCAGGGATAGAAAATGAATTTGGGTAGGAAGACGGACAGAGACAGCTGTGCGAAGAGTTGGAGGGAATATCATGAGGCGGAAATTAATGAACATTTTTTTTATGCCAGCATTTGACCCCGATGGAGTCGAATTTGATCAAAATTGAAGAAACTCTAGCAGGCCACAGGAGGCAATAAGCAGCTGTGAATTGCGTACCGGCAAGTAACTGAGGGTTAACATAAACATGGAGAAGCTTATGGCTTCATGCCCAACTGTTACTTATGGAAGGCGCGCCAGGAATACCATTAGCTATACAGGGAATCAGCTGCTAGAAGTTGCAAGAAGGACAACTTGAAATAAGGAAAACATCACAGTTTCATTAACAAATGAAGTATTTTGGGTGTAGAAGACTTACTGGTCGGTATAGAAGACTTACTGGTCGGTATAGAAGACTTACTGGCCGGTATAGAAGACTTACTGGCTGGTATAGAAGACTTACTGGCCGGTATAGAAGACATGCTGGCCAGCGTAGATAATGCAGGCAGAACAGAGACACGCACTAACGGCAGCAAATGAATTCCTCAGAAGAGCTTTTACGCTCATTCCAAGTATCCAGTAGTGATCTACCTCACCACAATGTAAATAACTGCATGATAATAGTACAGCACTATCTCAAGAGAGAGAGGAGTTAAAGCAGCTGACAGACTTGCAGAGGAAAAATAGATCAATTTAAGGAGCTAGTTAGCAGTTCTGATATAGCACATATGTTTGGTTGTGACAATGAGAGTTGGTACACAGCTACTACAGTAATACATGCTTACCTATGTATGCTATGACTGTCGCTCTATATTTCACACAGTCTTTCCAGAAGTTCCTCAGCGAAAACTTCTCCGTAAATGCAAATGTGCAACCTGTGCAATAGAAACAGAGTGTAGAAAAACCACATTTCTAAATCTTCATAAATATCGGTTATAACCTACATGCATGCAGTCAAAGACTTTCTGTGAGTTGCTTGATGGGACACCCAGACACTCATTCGTAAACTTTGAACATTTGTTAAACAATCTTGCAGTATCACAGTAGAGTCACAAATCTACCGATGAATGTTCTGCAGAGTCACAAATCTACCGATGAATGTTCTGCAGAGTCACAAATTTACTGATTAATGTTCTGCAGTGTGACTGCGGCTTAAGGCACAGCACTTCCCCAGGAAAATGTCAATCTACACACCAATCATGTTGTATGCCAACAGCACCTGTTTGTTTCCATTCCTGTTCCAAATTATGTGAATATCATGTTTATTCCCTGTCATTTTCCAACAGTACTTGGAGCCTCCAGCCCGGCCACATTGGAGACAAAGCATGCGCAACGCTGCGGCAACGTTGCGGCAACGGTGCGGCAGAGGTAGCTAGCGCGGCTGCCGCCAGGCGGATCTAGGCAGTTGAGGCATGCTTAAACGTTGCCGCTTGCCACCTGCCTATGATCTGGCTATGATCTGGCTATGATCTGGCTATGATCTGCCTATGATCTGCCTATGATCTGCCTATGATCTGCCTATGATCTGCCTATGATCTGC
>ERZ1740065.853-NODE-853-length-17310-cov-16.943669_pt1 | contig 17310 bp, 8 predicted proteins | sample MGYA00581738_ERZ1740065 | MGnify/ENA primary metagenome ERZ1740065 (study PRJEB43018, sample SAMN04849749) | marine metagenome | isolation source: floating plastic debris | place: Pacific Ocean | collected 2008-09-01 | study: EMG produced TPA metagenomics assembly...
GGTGATCATAACACCAACAGAAAACGGGAACTGACTGCCCCTGCCCATAAAGTTTCCCTCACCCCCCATACTTCACGGCTTATTTTTATTTAGCCTCTTCGAATTTGATATCCTCTTGATAATTTATCTGATTAATTCATATAGAGTTTGGGTGGGGTCAGAACTTTCACGTAGCGATGATTTAATAACCTTGTAGAACCCATGACCGAACGCCTGATGCCCAGCGGAATATACCAATCAAAACCTGCCTTTATTGCATTAGCCGATGGTGAGCAGGTAGCCCAAGACGAATCAATTGCTGACTCCACTGCCAGTGCAATTGTGACGTTCATCCTGGCGGAGGATGGCAGCGGTCTGGCTTATAAAATCCAGCTCAACGGTCTAAATCTCAAGGAAGATCCCCTCAGTCGTATCGAAGCCAACGACGTTACTAAGATTCATTTTCATATCGGCGCTCCTGGGAATAATGGTCCCCACGCTCTAAATATTTTTGGGCTGCCCAGCGAAGATGATGACGATCTTGTCGTTGACTATGAAAATGGCATCATCACCGGTATTTGGGATGATGGTGATGCCACTGACCGTAACGGTGATGGCGATACCGATGAACCTGGTGAAACTAAACCCCTGAGTGAGTTTATCGAGGCGCTCAAGGCAGGCAACCTGTACATTCAGGTACACGATGTGGCAGCGGATAAGCTGGGTACGCCTGGCACCGTGCGCGGTCAGATTACGCCCCTCAATACAGCCAACAGTTTTACGGTTTTGGCCGATGGTAGCAGTGTGGTTCAACCCCAGGCAATTCCTAACTCTCTCGCCACCGCCAAAGCCACATTTACCCCCCTCCAAGACGGTAAATTACTGGCCTACCACATTGAGCTAGACGGCCTTACCCTCAAAGAAAATCCGGCTGACCGTACGGCAGACAACGATGTCACCAAAATGCACCTGCATGTAGCTTCCGAAGGTGCCAATGGTCCCCACGGTCTAAACATTTTTGGAAAACCCAGCGAAGATGACAATAATCTTCTGGTTAACTACGACGATGGCGTCCTTACCGGTGTATGGGACGATGGCGATGCCACTGACCTCAACGGTGACGGCGACACCGATGAGCCTGGTGAAACCAAACCCCTGAGCCAGCTGATCGATCAGCTAGAAGCTCGGCAGCTTTACCTCCAGGTTCATGATGTGGCAGCAGACAAGCTGGGCACCCCCGGTACCATTCGGGGTCAGCTAAACCCACCCGACTTTGAGGCCCTCTCATCTTCAAAGGAGATTTTTGTTGCCCTGGCCAATGGGGGACAAGTCGTTCAAGACTCAGCTATTACTGATAGTAACGCGACAGCAACTGTCACCTTTATCTTGGCGGACGACGGCAGCGGTCTGGCCTACCAAATCAAACTAAATGACCTGACGCTCAAAGAAGATCCCGCTAGCCGCACCGAAGACAGCGATGTGACACGAATTCACATACACACGGGTGAACGGGGTGCCAATGGTCCCCACACCTTAAATATCTTTGGGCTACCCAGTGAAGATGATAATAATCTCGTCGTTGACTATGAGAACGGCGTCATTACCGGTATCTGGGACAATGGCGACGCCACTGACTTAAATGGTGATGGCGATACGGATGAGCCCGGTGAGACTAAGCCCCTGAGTGACTTTATTGAGGCCCTACGGGCTGGCGACCTCTACATTCAAATTCACGATGTCGAGTCTGACAAACTGGGTACCCCTGGCAGCGCCCGTGGCCAAATTGTCCCCATCGATGCGGTAGATAGCTTTACCCTGGTAGCCGATGGAGAGCAGGTGGTTCAAGATGCGTCAGTTCCTGATTCTACCGCCACTGCCAAGGCGAGCTTTACCCCCACTGACGATGGGCTAGCTTACGAGATCGAGATTGATGGTCTGACGCTCAAAGAAGATCCAGCCAGCCGCACCGAGGCTAACGACGTTACCAAAATCCACGTACATGTGGGTCCTGAGGGTGAAAATGGCCCCCACGCCCTCAACGTATTCGGACTCCCCAGTGAAGATGATGACAATCTTGTCGTTGATTACGAGAACGGCATTATTAAGGGCGTTTGGGATGATGACGATGCTACTGACTTAAACGGTGACGGCGACACCAGCGACCCCAATGAGACTAAGCCCCTAAGTGAACTCATTGACGAACTAGAGGCCGGTAACCTTTATCTCCAGATTCATGATGTGGCTGCCGACCAGTTGGGCACACCGGGTACCATTCGGGGTCAGATTGATCCGCCGCTAACAGCCGATGTCTTTACGCTAGTAGCTGATGGTGCCCAGGTGGTTCAGGATGACTCCATTACTGACTCCACTGCTTCGGCAACAGCCACCTTTATCTTGGCGGACGACGGTAGCGGTCTCACCTATCAGATTAAGCTAGATGGGCTAGCGCTGAAGCCAGATATTGTCAGTCGCACTGACGCCAATGATGTGACTCGGATCCATCTACATGTGGGCCCTGAGGGGCAAAACGGTCCCCACACCCTGAATATCTTTGGCTTGCCCAGTGAGGACGATAACAACCTGGTGGTTGACTTTGAAAATGGCGTCATTACCGGCATCTGGGACAACAGCGATGCCACTGACCTAAATGGTGATGGCGACACCGATGAACCCGGTGAAACAAAGCCCCTCAGCGAGTTTTTGGAGCGGCTCCAAGCCGGCGATCTCTACATCCAAATTCACACGGTCGAGTCGGATGCCCTAGGCACCCCCGGAGCCATTCGTGGACAGGTCACTCCCCTGTTTGAGTCCGAAACCGATGGGCCAACGCTTCCAACACCCCCTACACCACCAGCGCCCCCCGTGCCCCCTGCACCGCTGGAAACCATTACGGGCACTGACGATGGCGAAACGATTGCGGGCGGTCTGGGCGATCAAATTATTCGAGGTGAAGGCGGAGACGATGTGCTGCGCGGTGACCTTGATAATAGAGATCCTCAAGGTCGCAACGGTGGCAATGACACTATCTTTGGCGGTGCGGGCAATGACCGCATCGGTGGTAAAGGTGGCGACGACATTATTTACGGTGAATCTGGCGATGACCAGATTTGGGGCGATGATGGTAATGACATCATCCGAGGGGGTCTGGGTAATGACACTCTCACCGGTGATGACTTCTCTGGTGGCCAGGGTCTAGATACCTTTATTCTGATGGTGGGCGAAGGCACGGATACTATTACCGACTTTGAAGTAGGCATTGACCTAATTGGGTTAGGGGGAGGTTTAAGCTTTGATCAGCTCACCCTCTCTGGCAATGACATTATTGTCGGCAACGAGGTGTTAGCAACATTGAAGGGTGTAGCCACGGACAAACTCACCGAGACTAGTTTCACGAGTCTCTAAATCACGTCGTACCGCAAGGCAGCAGTAGCCAGCAGCAGTGGCACCATCAAAAGGCAGTGAAGCAATCACTGCCTTTTTTAATTCTATTGTGTTCAACTGAGCAAGATCTATTCATTGGTTTTTTGTCAATCATGAAATCAAAAAAATGTCTTAGCTTCATAGAAAACTGCGAGAAAAAGGTAAGACTTTATATGCTTTTCCTTGCATAAATTAGCTGCTAAGTGTAAGCATCAGCCATGTGCAGCCTCAAGTTTACGTATGTTTACGTAGAAAATCTAAAAACAAACTTAAAACAAACGGGGATCAAATAAAAAAAGTTTCCTGGGTAACAGATTAAATCCTCTGAGGAAAGCCTTTTTGAGGTTTGTTTAAGTAAATACTACGTCCTCTTTAACTATTGAGAAACTCCCATTAACCTCCTCTTTACCTTAGAAAAGGTTGTTTGTGGAACCATGTGCATGAGGGGATAAATGGGCTAGGTCAAATGACTGATGCTGTCTGACTTTTAATTACGCAAACACTGCCAAACTATGGTGGCTAATCATCTTTACACTTGGTCTAGCAAGCTATTGCTAGGCTGTTTACCTGTGACAATGTGTCTTGTTGGCACAATTTGTTCAGGTGGTTTTTTTGAGTCAGCTTTAGCTAGTTCAGATGGGCCAGTTCTTTTGGATATGCCCATTTATGACCGCTCATCTAGCGATGACTTAATTAGTCAGGCTGAGTCTATGGTTACCCAAGAGATTAACCGTCACTTCGAGACCAATCCTAGCCGTGCTGAGATTGAGATTGTGGTGTTGGGTAGTCGTAATGGTGATGTCATACCTGTTTTGACGACCACTGTTTCTCGAACGCAGTGGCGGTCAAATCCACAAGTCAGTGCCTGGACCAAGTACTACACGTCGTATGCTCTGTTCCAACGGCACGATACACAGCCCACTCAGGTGGCGACTAGTCCATCTCGTCGCTCCACTGCCGTGGCGTCACAGGGTATTGCTGCACAGTTTGATCGACAGTTTGACTCAGGTCAGCTGAGTGATCGGGTTGTCCAGTCCTATGTGGACTTTGTGGATTAGTGTTTTACAGCAAGATTTTTCGACAGAGAGTGCTCTCCTTGTTTGAAAACTTCAGGCAAATGTCTGGGGAGGAGAGCTTTATAGTTCATGTTTCTTGATGGTGCACCCGCGATCTAAGAGAGGAGATCAGATTCCCATGCCTCACGATAACGAAGTCCTTAATCGATCTAGCAATCGTCCTTTTGAGGACATTCTAAAAGCTAGTCTGTCTCGCCGTAATGTACTTAAGCGTAGTGCTGTTTTGTCAGCCGCTGGCTTTATGGGTGCATTTGTTGGTGAAAGCCTGTTGGCAAAAGGTGTAGCTGCTGCCACTCGCCAGGTATCTGCTGGTGGCACCCTGCTAGCTCAGACCAGCGGTCTGCTGCAGTTTGCCGCAGTAAAGATTGCAGATGCTGTTGTGGATACTGCAGTCCCCTCAATCTCTGATGACTATGAATATCAGGCCCTGATTCCTTGGGGTACATCCATCCAGCCCGGTGGCAAAGAGTATGACGGTAACCCCAACACTCGCCCCACTGCGGCTGAGCAAGCCAACCAGGTAGGTATCGGCCACGACGGTATCTGGTTCTTTGGTAAGAACGGCCTCAGCAGCACCGAAGGTATGCTGTGTGTTAACCACGAGTTTGGTCGTAACAGCCACGTACTGGGTAAGGATGCGCCTGAGACCCTAGAGGACGTTCGTCTGTCTCAGCATGCCCACGGTGTATCTGTTGTTGCCATCAAGAAGACTAATGGTAAGTGGGATCGCGTTGCTAGTCCCAACTCTCGCCGCATTCACGTCAATACTGAAGTTGAGTTTAGCGGCCCTGTAGCCGGTCACCCCCTGTTGCAGAACGCGGCTAACAACGTTCCCCAAGGTACCGTCAATAACTGCGGTAACGGCTACACTCCCTGGGGTACCTACCTAACTTGCGAAGAGAACTTCAACGGTTACTTTGGTTCCACTGAAGGTGAAGCATTCAACGAGAAGCGTACGCCTGAGCAAGAGCGCTATGGCTTTGACTTCGATGGCTTTGGCTACGGTTGGGAGAAGTTTGACGAGCGTTTCAACCTTTCTAACCCTAACTATGCCAACGAGCAGCACCGCTTTGGTTGGATTGTTGAAATCGATCCTGAAGATGGTTCCAAGAAAGCGGTTAAGCGTACAGCCATGGGTCGCTTCAAGCATGAAGGCTTTGCATTTGCCACGGGTGCTGGCGGTCGCGCTGTGGGTTACATGGGTGATGACCAGCGCTTTGACTACTGCTACAAGTTTGTTTCCCAAACTAGCTGGCGTTCCATGCTGGCCCGTGGCCTCAGCCCGCTTGACTACGGTAAGCTCTACGTTGCTCGGTTCAACGAAGATGGTACTGGTAAGTGGTTAGAGCTAACCATCAACAATCCTAAGTTGAGAAAGAACTTTAAGGATCAGGGTGAAGTACTAGTGTTTGCTCGTGTTGCAGCTGATATCCTGGGCGCTACTCCCATGGACCGTCCTGAGTGGACTACTGTTGCTCCCGACGGTGCCGTTTTCTGGGCCTTGACTAACAACAGTCGCCGTACTGAGACGGGTCCTGCTAGCCCCTTGGCTCCTAACCCCGATGGTCACATCCTTCGTATGGTGGACAGCAACAACCACGTTGGTACAAACTTCACGTGGACCATTCCTTTCATTGCAGAGGAAACCCACGCAGACGGTGATGAGACTACCTTCAGCGACCCTGACGCTCTATGGGCTGATCCTGATGGTCGTCTGTTTATCGGTACCGATGGTGGCCAGCAGAAGGGTCTTAACAACCAGCTTCTAGTGGCTGACCCAGCCACTGGCGAGATTCGTCGTCTGTTCACAGGTGTATCCGGTGATGAGATTACTGGTTGTGCAGTGACTCCCGACCGGAAGGCACTGTTCACTAACACTCAGCATCCCGGTAACGGTGACCCCACTCGTACCAACTTCCCTGCGCCTACTGATGGTGTCACTATCCCCCGTGATAGCACCGTTGTAATCACCAAGAAAAATGGTGGCATTGTTGGTTCGTAGTCAATGAATGGCTCAAGGGTCTGACTGAGACTGGACCCTTGAGCCCACTGGGGGACTTGACGCAGTTTTAGTCCATTGATTTCGTTCTTTTAATCAACCGATAGAGTTATGAAACAAATTGTTTTGGCTGCAGCCGCAGCCCTGGGCGTAACCGCTTTTGCAACGCCTGCCCAAGCAGTTAACCTTAAGTGGACTGTTGACTACACTGGCTTTTTTGCTGAAGATGCTTCCCTCAGCGGCTTTTTCGTTGCTGAAGATACAGCTGCTGCTGACGGCTTTGTATCTGGTGACGAGTTTGACAGATGGGAATGGAACTGGAGCGGCAACAGTGAAGTCGAAGCTTTCACGATTACGTCCCTAATCGGTGAAGCTGAATCATTTTTTGGTGAGTTTGGTTTCTTTGTAGATGGGACTCCTAATGAGCCCGCTGCTGGTGAAGATCAGGGTGTTTATCTCTCTGATGATTATGGTATTGATCTAGAGTTCTTGCTAGTTCAAAACTTTACTGCTGGTAGCAATTTCACCGGTACTACTACATTTGGTGATGTAACGGCTGCGGGTACTGTTGCAGTATCTGATCCTGAAGTAGTTCCTGAACCTGCTACTCTGTTGGGTCTTTTGACTCTGGCAGGGGCTGCTGCCATGGCTAAGCGCCAAAAGCAAGCGGCTTAAGCTAGCTAGAAACCTTTAGGCTTATAGATTAAACCCCTGTGACCCGGCGGTCACAGGGGTTTATTGTGTTTTTTATAATTTGCTAGTTCTCTGTTAATCTCCTCTTACGGAGATGTTTAAGATTGTTGTTTAATGTCTGATGGCTATTACAGTGTTTTTAACGACAGGCGGTTATGGCAATCGATATCTCGCGAGTTTGCTTGGGTAGTTTAATGGCATTTTTGAGCCTTGGAGGCCTGCCGGTATCTGCCGCTGAACGAGTCAGTGTGACCTTGCAGGGGGATCAGGTGCAAAACTATAGTCGCTTGTTGGAACAGGCGGTGGCGGTGGGGAACAGTGCGATCGCAACTACCTTTGCCACTCATCCCGCTGCCGACCCAATCGAACTGACCATTCTCCTCAGCCGCAATGGTCAAATCTTACCCATCCTGATGGCCGAGGTCTCCCGTACAGACTGGCAACAGCAGCCCGATGTGCAAAACTGGGCCCGCTACAGCAACAGCGTGCGAATCTTGTTGGGCTATGCTCCCCCTGTCCAGGTTGCCGTTCGCCCTCCTGTTCGTCGACCCATTATTGAAAACTCCGACCGCATAGACGAACTCGATTAACGTTTCTCTCGGAATGTGTCCTTAGGTAAACAATGTATGGCAGAAAATGCGGCTTCTATACATTCATACCGACCTAAAGTCTTTCAAACAAAAAATAATATTAACCCTACACTCTCTTTAATCACGTCTTAACTCCCTGGGAAAAAGCGCTTGCTAAAATCCTGGCGTTGCCTTGAGTTGTGTCCTAGCTACAGACCATAGGTGATTGTTCTAGCGACACAACAGAACTACGTTTATTGTTTAACTTGCCCATTGATCGTCACGACAAGCTAGTATTTGTCTCATCCATTAGCGCCAAACTGAGTTTCTGCTGCGTTTTATGCCGTTGCTGATTTCGAGGATGAACCGATCAGTTAGATGGGTCATTAGGACAACAGCTTGCAGATAAAGTCATCCTGAGGATCAGCAACGCCCGTTTTATTTTTAGCCTATTTTTGTTCCTAGAGAGGAGAAGACATCGTGGTTTCCGTATCTCGCCGTAAGTTTTTTGGGGTTATGGGGGCTAGTGCCGCCGGTGCATTAGCTGTTTCCCCCCTACAGGCCCTATTGGCCAAGAAAGCCTTTGGACAAAACCCTACTGCAGACCCCTTTGGTCCACTGTTCCCTAAGCTCCCCGCCAACATTGACTCCCGATTTAGCCCTGTCTATAACCTCAAGGCTGCGGGTGCCATCCTAGAAGTCCCAGCTGATTTTGAGTATTGTGCCTTTCACGTCAGCGGCATGAAGATGAGTGATGGCAAGCCCTGCCCTAGCGATCATGATGGTATGGCGTGTTTTGCAGGCCCTCGCGGCACCTATATTTTGGTGCAAAATCACGAGCTCAGCCCAGGTGAAGACGATGGTTCTGGCTTTGTCGGTGGCACCGGTTTACAGGGAGCCTATGACAGATTTGACGGCGACGGTGGTCCCGGTGTAGGGGCAGGGGGCACGTCTACCATATTGCTAACCGCCAATGGCCAGGTTTTACGGGACTATGTGTCTCTCTCTGGAACAATTCGTAACTGCGCCGGTGGCCCTACGCCCTGGGGAAGCTGGATTAGCTGCGAAGAGAACACCAGCGTTCCCGCCGATCATCCAGCCATTACTCAAAAACACGGGTTTAACTTTGAAGTACCTGCCCGTAGCGGTTTGGTCACACCCGTTCCTTTAACTGAAATGGGTCGCTTTAACCATGAAGCCGTGGCTGTTGACCCAGCGACTGGCTATGTGTACGAGACTGAAGATCGGGGCGACAGCTGTATCTATCGCTATAAGCCCAACAAGCCCGGTGACCTGGAAAAAGGCGGTGAGCTAGAGGTGCTGACATTTGCAGATGGCGTCCAGGATACTCGGACCGGTGTCCTCTCGCAGCTAAACCAGCCGCGCAAAGTAACGTGGGTTAGTCTCAATGGCAACGGCGTCAACGTTAACCCCGATGAAGACACGCTTCGCTTTGACGCCCAAGAGCTAGGCGGTGCCATTGTTGCCCGTGGTGAAGGTGCCTGGGCCGGTAATGGCAAGATCTATTGGGTCTCCACTAGCGGTGGTGATGCTGGCCAGGGGCAGGTTTGGTGCTACGACGATGTCACTGAAACCGCCACACTGTTTGTTGAGTCTACGGACGAAGTGGAACTGGATAACCCTGACAATATCACGGTTGCTCCTGATGGCAGCCTCTACCTGTTTGAGGATGGTCGCGGTGACATTTTTGTTGTGGGAGTTACTCCCGACGGTGGTCTGTTCAAATTTGCTAAGAACATTACCCCTGGCTTTGAAGGCAGCGAATTTGCTGGCGGCTGTTTCTCTGCTGATGGCACCAAGATGTTCTTCAACATTCAGACCCCTGGTATTACCATCATGATGTACAGAAAGGATGGACAGCCCATCACTACTGTCTAGTCAGACTGCGTTCCCAAAGCATGCGGGTCTTGGAGGTATCTCCAGGACCTTTCTTGTTTCTTGCTTGCTTAAGAAATTAGCCTGGTAGCTGGGCGACTAATTTTGGTGGTAATCGCTGGGGCTGCGGACTGGGTACTCTCAGCGCACTGCGGGGCAGTACTCGAAAGACCTCATCAATGCTGGTTACACCGGCAAAGACCTTTTCAATGGCGGCCTGGCGAAATGACATAAAGTCAGTTTCCCTCAGGTAGCGGTGCAGGTCGATGATGTTGCCACTGTGGATGATTTCTCGGATGGGTTCATCCACTTCCAACAGTTCAACAATGGCTTCCCGACCAAGATAGCCTGAGTCTAAACACTGACTACAGCCGCGCCCCCGGTGTAGCACAGGATTTTCATTGACTTGAGAAGGTAATAATCCTAGACGCTCAAGGTCAGTATCTGTGGCGGTGTAAGCCTCGGAACAGTGGGGACAGATGCGGCGCACCAGACGCTGGGCGACAACGCCTAAGAGAGCATCGCTCACAAGGCTAGGGTCTGGGCCAATATCTTGGAGACGGGGAATTGCCCCCACGGCATCGTTTGTGTGCAGGGTGGTGAACACCAGATGACCGGTCAGGGCGGCACGCACAGCGGTTTCGGCGGTCTCATGGTCGCGGATCTCACCTAGCATAATAATGTCGGGGTCCTGGCGGAGGATGGCCCGCAGACCGGCGGCAAAGGTCATGCCAGCGGCCTCATTTACCTGGGTTTGGGTAATGTGGGGCAGCACGTATTCCACCGGATCTTCAACGGTGACCACGTTGACATGTTCCTTGGCGATGGCCTGCAAACTGGTGTAGAGGGTGCTAGTTTTACCAGAGCCCGTGGGGCCAGTGAAGATAATTAACCCCTGGGGCTGTTCTAGCCAGGTTTTATAGGTGGGCAAGACCTTGGGTGAGAAGCCCAGTTTATCAACAGTCGAGAAGGGATTTTTGCGGGGTAACAGGCGAACAACAGCCTTTTCACCACAGACACAGGGCAGGGTGCTTACCCGCATGTCCATGCCCAGGGCCTTGCCATCTCCAGACAGATACTCCTCACCAATACGGCCATCGTGGGGGCGGCGGCTATCGGCAATGTCCATGCTGGCCATTACTTTAAGGGCAACAATTACCCGACGGCTAACCTCCAGGGGGAGTTTGGTGACATGGCGCAGCACCCCGTCAATGCGATAGCGAATTTGTAGTCCTTCGGTGGTGGGTTCCAGGTGAATGTCGCTGGCTCGATTTCTCAGGGCACTGGCAATGATGGTTTTAATGCGCTCAATCTGATCGTCTGCTTTGGAGAGAAATAGCTCGGTGGTTTCGCTAATGTCCTCTGCGTCATAGTTGCCGGTGAGGGGGTTAACCAGGGGGGCATCACCGATGCGGTTGAGATCAACGTGCCGGGTGTGGTGCCAGCAGCGATAGCTTTTTTCGGTGATGGGGAGGATTTTGACCTGGGTGAGGGTGCGATCGCAAATCGACTGCACCAGATCCGGCGTTAGCGCCACCGGGCTTCCCAGATAGTAGCAGTTACGCCACAGCAACAAAGGCACCACTGGCGGCAGCTCCTGCCCCTCGGGAAACAGTTGAAAAAAGCGCTGACACACCTCATCATCGAGCAGAGAAAGCGTCAGCATACCTTGCTCATCACGCAGCAGTTGCAGAGCTTGCTGACAGTTAATTTGGCCGCCCCTAAGCTGTTGCCACGCCGTCAAAAAATCAGAACAAAGAACCATAAAATGTCTGCCGGATGAATTCTGGATAAACGTTGTCTGTGTCAAATCGCCTGGGTTGCCCGACGTCCCTATATTTATTATTCCTTGTTTGGATAAAGAAGGGTTTAGAACAGGTTAAGGACAACCGGGTTAACCCCAACACGTTTTGAGCCTGGGCCAGCTACAAAGACAACCAGGCTAATAAAATAAATGTTCTCTTAACCAATAAGGGTCTCTTTCGTGCAGTAGCTAACGGCTTGCCACAACAAATCAAACTTCATGAAAGTTATCAACCAGCGTAATCTAGTCCAGTAACCGATTACTTTAGATCGCATCACATTTAAAGTAATCGGCAATCTCTGGTTAACAGTATGAAAATGTTTTGTTAACCTGCCTCTGGAATAGTTCCGAAGGGGATTTCTAAGATCCAGAAAAGAGATAGAAACAACTGGGGTCACCTCTGCTGAGAAGTGCCTGGTTTTTTACTGTCAACAAGGATGTTGCTGACTACAGACGGTGAATCGATCTAAAAACAGGGCACTTTGCCAGGATTTTTTTAGCTTAGATCATGCCGACAATCAGCAACGCTAACAGATTTTATCTAATGTAATTCAGAGGTAAAGATGGTTACCTTAAAAGGGTTTGCTTCTCTACCAGCCGATACCTTCGCTGAAGGTCCTTCGTCTGGTAACGACAATGGGCGTGTCGATGCCGTTAATCGTATTCAACCAATCTCTGGCAATGGTCGTAGCGGTCCCTTTGATGGGCAGCCAGTCCAGGGCTTTAGCGGCGTACAGTTTTCTCCCGATAGTGAGGGTGATACGTTTTGGTTTCTCTCTGACAACGGATTTGGTGGCGAAAGCAATAGTACTGACTATTTGCTAAGAATCTACCAGGCCGAGCCCAGCTTTAATGGTCAGGGCGGTGACGGCAGTGTTGAAATTCAAGGGTTTGTTAACCTCAGCGATCCCAATGGTCTGATTCCATTTGATATTCAAAATGGTGATTCATCGGAGCGGCTGCTAACGGGGGCTGACTTTGATATTGAGTCCTTTGTGATTGATGATAATGGAGACATCTGGGTTGGAGAAGAGTTTGGCCCCTACCTGCTGCACTTTAATGGCGAAGGTGAGCTACTAGAGGCTCCCATTGCTACGCCCAATCCGGTTGAGCTAAACACACTCAATGGTCAAGAGCCTCTGGTGATTGGTCACCGGGGTGCCAGTGGTGATTTTCCAGAGCATACGCTAGAGGCCTATCGAGCTGCGATCGCAGCTGGAGCCGACTTTATCGAACCCGACCTGGTCACCACATCCGACGGTGTTCTGATTGCGCGCCACGAACCCATCCTGGACGACACCACCAATGTGGCAGAGGTGTTTGGCCCTGAGCACATGGCCACCAAGATGCTCGATGGAGCCGAAGTCACCGCCTACTTCGCCGAGGACTTCACCCTAGAAGAAATCAAGCAGCTGCGGGCGGTGCAGTCCCGCGACTTCCGCGACCCCGCCTTTGATGGCCTGTTTGAGATTCCCACCCTTGAAGAAGTCATCGAGCTGGTGCAATCCGTTGAAGCAGAAACAGGGGTTAAAGTCGGCATCTATCCCGAGACCAAGCACCCCACTTTCTTCGATGAGCAGGGATTGTCCCTAGAAGAGCCGCTGGTCCAGACACTAGTAGACACTGGCTTTACCGATCCTGAGCGCATCTTTATCCAGTCCTTTGAGATTGCGAACCTGCTAGATCTACAAAGTCTGTTGAGTGATGCCGGCATAGGCGACACTCCCCTGGTGCAGCTCTTTGGTGATACCGACGGCAGCTTTATCAACGCAGGCGGCGGCGGTTTCTCCGTTCCCTTTGATGTGGTGGCCAATGCGGATCTTTCCGATGCTCAGAAAACGGCCATCTACGGTGACCTGGTCAACTTCATTGACTTCGACACCCCCACCTATGGTGACCTGGCAACCCAGGAAGCCATTGACGTCATCAGCACCTATGCTTCTGGACTCGGCCCCTGGAAAAACAACATCTTCCTACGGGAGAGCCTCGAAACCCCCGTTGATGGCAATGGTGATGGCGTGGCCGAAATCACCTCCCAGCTGACTGGCGAGGTCTTCCCCCTCGTTGACTTTGCCCACAACTCTGGTCTACAGGTTCATCCCTACACCCTCCGGGATGAAGAGCGCTTCCTAACGCTTAACGAAGACGGCACCGTCCAAACCCCTGAGCAAGAGTTTCAGCAGTTTATTCAAGCGGGTATCGACGGATTCTTTACCGACTTCCCCAGAACGGGCGATCCGGTGGTGGATCAGCTGACGTCTGATGAGGTGCGCTCCCCCAACAACCCTGACTTTGACTTCAACACCCTCAATGGCCAAACGCCTTTGGTCATCGGTCACCGGGGTGCCAGCGGTGACTTTCCTGAGCACACCCTAGAGGCCTATCGCCTCGCCATCTACCAGGGGGCTGACTTTGTTGAGCCCGACCTGGTGATCACCTCTGATGGTGTTCTAATCGCTCGCCACGAGCCCATCCTTGATGACACCACTAATGTGGCAGAGGTGTTTGGCCCTGAGCGCATGGCCACTAAGATGCTAGATGGAGCCGAAGTCACCGCTTACTTTGCCGAAGACTTCACCCTAGAGGAGATCAAGCAGCTACGTGCAGTTCAGTCCCGTCCTTACCGTAACCAAGAATTTAACGGTGAGTTCGAGATTCCCACCTTTGCGGAAGTGATTGCCCTGGTGGAAGACGCCAGCACTGCCGTCGGTCGTAACATCGGCATCTACCCCGAGACCAAGCACCCCACCTTCTTTGATCAGCAGGGTCTATCCCTAGAAGAGCCCCTGGTTCAAACCCTAGTGGACACCGGATTTACCAATCCCAACCGCATCTTTATCCAGTCCTTTGAGATCGCTAACCTGCTAGACCTACGCAACAATCTGTTGCCTGCGGCTGGTTTAGATAACCTCAAACTGGTGCAGCTCTTTGGTGATACCGACGGCAGCTTTATCAATGGCGGCGGCGGTGGTTTCTCCGTTCCCTATGATTTGGTGGCCAATGCTAACCTGTCCGATGCGGAGAAAGACGCTATCTACGGCGACCTACTGCCCTTCCTAGATTTTGAAAATCCAGGCTACGATTCCTTGGCCAATGCTGAGGCTATCGTCGAAATTAGCAGCTATGCCGATGGACTCGGCCCCTGGAAAAACAACATTCTTCTCCGAGAGGCTATCGACACTCCCGTCGATGGCAACGGTGATGGTGTTGCAGAAATCACCTCTCAGCTAACGGGTGAGGTCTTCCCCCTGATCGATTTCGCCCACGATGCCGGTCTACAGATCCATCCATACACCCTACGGGATGAAGAGCGCTTCCTAACGCTAAACCCAGATGGCACTCCCCAAACCACTGGAGAAGAGTTCCGGCAGCTGATCGAGCTGGGTGTGGATGGTTTCTTTACCGACTTCCCCGAGACCGGTCGGATCATCGTCGAGCAGTTTGAAACCGCTGAAGAGTTTGCCAATCTGCGCGGCTCTCGCGGTTATGAAGGTATGGCCTTTAGCCCTGACCGTCAAACACTTTACCCCATGCTAGAGGGTACGGTTGTGGGCGATCCTACCGGTTCTTTACGCATCTACGAATTTGATGTGGCCAGCAGTGTTTTCGAAGGCATTGTCGGTCTGTATCAGATGGATGCCACCAACCATGCCATTGGCGACTTTACCCCCATCAATGACAATGAGTTTCTTGTCATTGAGCGAGACGGTGGTCAGGCAGCTGGTGCAGAGTTCAAGAAGATCTTCAAGGTGGATCTGTCCCAGCTTGATCAGAATGGATTTGTTGAGAAGACTGAAGTGGCTGATCTGTTGAACATTGCCGATCCTAACGATCTCAATGGCGATGGTGACACCACATTCACCTTCCCATTTGTCACCATCGAAGATGTGCTTGTTCTAGACGAAAGCACAATTCTTGTTGCCAACGACAACAACTATCCCTTCTCCATCGGTCGTGACTTTAGCGGTCAAGCAATTGACAACAATGAAGTCATCTTACTTGAGCTAGATGAGACATTAGATCTTGATCCTCGTCTGGGTATTGCCGGTTTGACACCTTCTGTCACCGTGGGTGATGGGGATGACAATGTCCTAGTGGGCGACGTTGCTGACAACATCATTGCCGGTGACCTTGGCTCTGACATTATCTCGGGTGGTGACGGCGATGATGTCCTGCGGGGTGACCTGAACCTACGTAGTGGTCAAGGTAAGTCTGGTGGTGACGACCTGATCTTCGGTGGCGCTGGTAACGACCGCATTGGTGGCAAAGGCGGCAACGACGAACTCTTTGGCGATGCTGGCGATGACCTGATTTGGGGTGACGCGGGTGATGACCTGCTGCGCGGTGACCTGGGTAACGACACCCTCACCGGTGATAACTTCTCCGGTGCTAGCGGTGTTGACACCTTTATCCTGGCCGCTGGTGAAGGTTTTGATACCATCACCGACTTCCAGGTGGGTATCGACTTCATCGGTTTAGCTGACGGGTTGTCCTTCTCGGATCTGTCCATTGGTCAGAGTGGTGATGCCGCTGTGATTAGCGTTGGCAGTGAGGACCTGGCTCAGTTAAATGGTGTGGCGTCGACTGCACTGACTGAGACGTCCTTTACTGTGGTGTAAGCCTGTGGTCTAAATCTTTCCCTAGCAAACTGCTGAGTGTATTTAGCCGTTTGCTAGGGTCTTAACAACTGCACACGTCTAATACGAAATCCTGGCTGATAGTGCCCGGTATCAAAGGGCATCCACAAGGGAGTGCCCCCTACAGGGTTGTCTATGTCGGACAGTACTCCTACTAATCCAAAGCAGCGGCTAGCCCATCAATGAGCTGGGCAATCTCAGCCTCAATGGTGTAATGGAGGAATGACAGTCGCAGTACCCCAGAGTCAGTGGGAATATTCATCCCCGTTAACGGGCGAGTACTGTAAAAACTGCCCTGACCCACCATCAGTTTCTTTTCTGCCAGTACCTCGCACACCTCATCAATTGATTTATTTTTGGGTATAACAGATACGGTTGGTGCCCGCAATGCTGGATCATCCGGTCCAACAATATGAATATCGTCACGCTGCCGTAGCCATTCCAGGAGCGGTTTCAATAGGCTTTTTTCACGTTCTTGGAACAGTTTTTTAAGTCGCCGTCCTTTTTCTGCCTGGTCAACTGGTTCAGAGAAATGGTGTTCGTAAACTGTATCCAGATACTGAGCAACACCAGCAGCTGCCGCAATCTGGGCGTGATCTGGACCGGCAGGCAGCATCTTTTTTCGGGTACTGTGTTTATGAAAGAAATGGCTCTGGTTGGGCAAGGTATCCATCATCTCTTTTTTAATGGTCATGAGCCCGAGATGGGGTCCCCATGTTTTATAAAGGGAAAATAGGTAAATGTCGGCTCCCAGCGAGCTAATGTCTGGCAGTCCATGGGGGGCATGGGCCACCCCATCGACAACAACACAAACGTTAGCAGTTTTGGCCTGTGAAACAATCTCAGCCACTGGATTGGTATGGCCAATAATATTAGAACAATGGGGAAATGCCAGCAGCTTCGTTTTGTCAGACAGTAGGGCATCCAGAGCATCTGGATTCAGCATGCCTGTTTCAGGATCAATGCGCCATTCTCTAATGACAATACCTGTTTTTTCCAGGCGTCTCCAAAATCCGGCATTAGCCTCATGATCCTGATTGGATAGGATAATTTCGTCTCCTACGTTCCAGATCTCTCGGAAGGCACGGGCTAGAACGTAGAGATTCTGAGTGGTTGAGGGACCGAAGTGAATTTCATCTTCGCTAACGTTGAGGTAGGCGGCTAGTTGGCGATAGGCCTCATCCATTGCGGCGCCTGCCTTTAAAGCTGTTGGGTAGTTGTAATAGGGTTGAACTTT
>ERZ1740065.854-NODE-854-length-17310-cov-6.406201_pt1 | contig 17310 bp, 16 predicted proteins | sample MGYA00581738_ERZ1740065 | MGnify/ENA primary metagenome ERZ1740065 (study PRJEB43018, sample SAMN04849749) | marine metagenome | isolation source: floating plastic debris | place: Pacific Ocean | collected 2008-09-01 | study: EMG produced TPA metagenomics assembly...
AGACCCAGCCTGCCGCAAGTTCCACCTATGGAAGCCAGGACGTCTGGAACGACTGTAAAGCCTATTTCAACGGAATCGGCTACGAGATGACGGCCAGCGAATCCCAGTCCGGCGACACGCTGACGGTCAGCAACATCACCATGAGCTCACCCGAGATCGATGAGACGGTCGAAGTTGTCATGCGGCTCGATACGGTCAGCTTCACCGACAACGACGACGGGACGGTCAGCGTGGTCTTCCCGGAAGTCATGCCGATGGAAATGAATGCCGTCGATCCGGATGGCGTTGAAACCGATATCAACATCGAAGTCCGGCAGCCCGGCGCGACGACGCGCGTCTCCGGTGTCCCCACGGAGATGACAAGCACCTACACGGCCCCCAGCGTCGAGGTCGTTCTGACCAATCTGATCGTGGACGGTGAGGCGATCAATACCGCTGACGCGGCCATGCGGATGGCGATGAACGGCGTCTCGGCCACCACCCAGTCGAGCGTTGGCGGCAAGCGGGTCTATGACCAGCGGATGCAGGCTGCGGGCGTCGAATATACCATCGCCTTCAACGATCCCGAGGGGGATGGCAAGGTCAATCTCGACGGCAAGGTTGATGGCGTGAGCTATACCGGCGAAAGCGCTCTGCCGCTCGCCCTGCTCGACACCGGCAACATGTCCGCCCTTCTCGCCGCGGGTATGACCGGAGAAGGCCGGATCAGCTACTCCGGCGGTTCGACCAACATGTCGGTGGCCGAGGATGGCGCGGATGCGTTCTCGTCGCAAACCTCCTCGACGGGCGGGGTGCTGGATGTGTTCATGAGCGCGGACGGGATGCGCTATTCCGGCGATCAGAACAACCTGAAGGTCGCGATCACCGCGCAGGAATTCCCGGTACCGATCGAATTCGACATGGCCAAGGCGAGCTTCAACCTCGCCATGCCGGTACAAAAATCGGAAACGCCGGACGACTTCGCCCTTGGCTTTTCGTTCAACGACTTTTCGATGTCCGACCTGCTCTGGGGCATGTTTGACCCGGCGTCCCAGCTGCCGCGCGATCCTGCGACCATCGCGCTGGATCTGACCGGCAAGGCGCGGCTGCTGTTCGACTTTCTGGATCCTTCCGCCGAGATGATGTCCGGCAATCCGAACATCACCCCGGCAGAGCTGGACTCGGTCAACATCAACCGGCTGCAGATCAAGGCCGCCGGTGCGGAACTGACCGGCGAAGGGGCCTTTACCTTTGACAGCGAAACCCCGGGCGCCGGGCTGAAGCCCGAAGGCTCCGCGGATCTGATGCTGGTGGGGGGCAACAGGCTTCTGGATACCCTGGTGAAGATGGGGCTGCTGCCCGAGGATCAGGCGATGGGTGCGCGCATGATGATGGGGCTGCTGGCGGTGCCGGGCGAGGCGCCCGACACGCTGAACTCTAAAATCGAGATCAACGAACAGGGGCATATCCTGGCCAACGGCCAGCGCATTCAGTAAGGCCCACCCGACCTGCAAGTGAATAAAAAGGGGCGCAGGCAGCGCCCCTTTTTGGTCTACTCCCTTGCAGTGCCCCCATGACACCGCTACCTGACGTGGCATTGGTTTGGAGCATGCCTGATGACCCAGTCACCCGAGGGCCTGACCGCTCGACTTCTTGATGCTGCGCAGGCAGCAGGCGCCGATGCGGCGGATGCCATCGTGATACAGGGGACCTCCCTGAGCATCGACGTGCGCGCCGGGGTGCTCGAACAGGCCGAACGCGCCGAGGGCATCGATCTGGGGCTGCGGGTCTTCCTCGGTCAGCGCAGCGCCACCGTCTCGGCCTCGGATACGCGCGACGGGACGCTGGATGAAATGGCCGTCCGCGCCGTCGCCATGGCGCGTGAGGCCCCAGAAGATCCCAACGCCGGTCTCGCCGATCCGACGCAGCTGGCCTCCGACATCGATGTATCCCGCCTGCAGCTGCATGATCCCGCTGCCGAACCGTCCCCCGCCAGCCTTCAGGAAGACGCGCAAGATGCCGAAGCTGCCGCGCTGGCGCATGAGGGCATCACGCAGGTGCAATCGGCCTCCGCCGGATATTCCAGCCGCGCCGTGCATCTTGCCGCGACCAACGGCTTTTCCGCCGGGTATCACCGGACCAGCCGGGGGCTGTCCTGCGTCGCGATTGCCGGGACCGGCACCGGGATGGAGCGGGACTATGACGGCGACAGCCGTACCTTTCAGACGGACCTGCGTGATCCGCAGGAAATCGGCCAAACGGCCGCCCGGCGGGCCGTGGCCCGGCTGGATGCGCGCAAACCCCCCACCGGCGGTTTTCCGGTGCTGTTCGACGAACGCGTTGCCGCATCCCTGATCGGTCACCTTCTGGTGGCTGCAAACGGCTCCTCCATCGCGCGCGGGGCGTCCTGGTTGCGGGACGCGATGGGCCAGCCGGTGCTGCCGGAACATCTGTCGCTGGTCGAAGACCCGCATCGCCCCCGCGCCTCCGGCTCCCGCCCGTTTGACGCCGAAGGCCTGCCCACGCAGCGGCGCAGCATCGTGGAGGACGGCGTCTTGACCGGCTGGACCCTGGATCTCGCAACCGGGCGCAAGCTGGGCATGCCCTCAACCGGGAACGCCGCCCGCGGCGCCTCTTCCGCGCCCTCTCCCACCAACTGGAACGTGGCCCTGACCGAAGGCAGTGCGAGCCGCGACGACCTGATCCGCGACATGGGCACCGGTTTGCTTGTCACCTCGATGATCGGTTCGACAATCAACCCAAACACGGGCGACTATTCGCGCGGCGCCTCCGGTCTCTGGGTCGAGAACGGCGAGGTCACGCATGCCATCAACGAATGCACCATCGCGGGCAATCTGCGCGACATGCTGCGCGCCCTCGTGCCCGCCAACGACGCGCGCCCGCATCTCAGCCGCGTGGTACCGTCCTTGCTGGTGTCGGGAATGACCCTTGCAGGCAACTGACCTCGCCCTGATCACCGATGCGATCCGGCTGGCAGGCCGCGTGGCCACCGGGTTTGTCGGAAAATCTGCCCGCTCCTGGGACAAACCAGACGGCGCCGGCCCCGTGACAGAGGCCGATCTCGCGGTCAATACCGCGCTTGAAAGCACTCTGCGCAATGCACGGCCGGACTATGGCTGGCTGTCAGAGGAGAGCGAAGACAGCCGCGGCAGACTGCAGCAGGATACCCTGTTCATCGTCGATCCGATCGACGGCACCCGCAGTTTCGTCGAAGGATCGCGCACCTGGGCGCATTCCGTCGCCGTCGCGCATCAGGGGCAGATCACCGCAGCCGCCGTCTACCTGCCGATGCGTGACAAGCTTTACACCGCGGCCCTCGGGCAGGGTGCCTTTTTCAACGGGATGCCGCTGACGACGTCAAGCGCTGCCGATCTGGCCAGCGCCGAGGTATTGGCGACCAAGCCGGTGATGGACCCCAGCCACTGGTCGGCAGGCAAGCCCGAATTCCACCGCGCGCACCGGCCGTCGTTGGCGTATCGGCTGGGATTGGTTGCCGAAGCACGGTTCGATGCGATGGTAACGCTCCGGCCCAGCTGGGAATGGGACATCGCCGCAGGCGCGCTGATCGTCAGCGAGGCGGGCGGCGTCTGCACCGACAAATCCGGCGCACCGCTGCGGTTCAACAATGAAACGCCCACGCTGAACGGCGTCATTGCGGCAGGCCCGAAACTGCACCCGCTGATGCTGTCGGCGCTGGTCCCTGCCGCGCCTTGACCCCGGCGTCCAGATACGCGATTTTCCGCCAACCCTCCGTCTCAAAGGATAATACTCATGACGCAACGGCTGCATCTCGTCTTTGGTGGCGAACTGGTCGATCCGACACGCAATACCTTCAAGAACGTCGAAGACATTCACATCGTTGGTATTTTCCCGGATTATGCGACGGCGTTCAACGCGTGGAAGTCCGAAGCGCAGCGTACGGTCGACAATGCCCACATGCGCTACTTCATTGCACATCTGCACCGTCTGCGGGACGAGGAAACAGCCGCTTCCGCGACAGAAGAACTGGGGTAACGACCGATGGGCCGCTCGTTTGGAATGGCGGCCTACAGGGCGCTTTCACGCAGGTCGGCGAGCCGTAGCTTCACGCCCAGCGGAACCCGCCCGGTTGGTGAACTGGTGTGGCTGCACGCGGCGGAGGCCAGCAATCTCCTGGCCATCCAGGACCTGGCGCAGCGGTTGTGCAGCGCGCGCGATGATCTGCACGTGCTGATCACCCTGCCCGATCGCAACAGTCTTGACGTCGCGCGCATGACCAGCCCCAAGGAAGACACCATCCACCTCGATGAGATCCCGTCCGAACATCCGGCGGCTGTGGACAGCTTTCTGAGAAACTGGGCACCGGACATGTGCATCTGGGCCTGGGGCCGGTTGCGCCCGACCCTTGTGCATGAAACGCATCAGAAAGATTGCCCGATGAGCCTGATCGACGCCGACACCGGCGGGTTCGACGGGCGCCGCGACCGCTGGTTGCCCGATCTGTCCCGCGATCTGCTGTCGGGCTTCGTGGCCTTGATGGCGCGCTCTGCCGCCGCAGCCCAGCGGCTCGAGAACCTGGGACTACCGCGCGGCAACATCGAGGTAACGCCGCCGCTGCAGGCAGGCGGCCAGGCCCTGCCCTGCGATGACGCCGACCTGACCGAAATGACCAGCAGACTGGGGGGGCGTCCGGTGTGGCTGGCCACCGGCGTGCAGGAGGAGGAGACGGACACGATCCTCAAGGCTCACCGCCATGCGCTGCGGTATTCGCACCGTTTGCTGCTGATCCTGCATCCCGCGCATCCCCGGTCGTTCCATCCCTTCGCCGAGGAGGCCGTGGGGCTGGGTTTCCGGGTCGGCGAATGGTCTGCGATGGAGGAGCCCAGCGAGAATACACAGGTGATGATGGCCGAAGACGACAGTGATCTGGGCCTCTTTTACCGGTTGGCCCCGGTGTCATTCCTCGGCAGCTCCCTGTCGCCGGGCCACGGCGGGTGCAACCCGTTCGAGGCGGCGGCGCTGGGTTCGGCCGTTCTCTATGGCCCCAATGTGCGGCGATATCTGCCGTTCTATTCGCGGCTGGCCAACGCCGGTGCGGCCCGGATCGTGAAAGACACGCAAAGTCTCGGCACAGCGGTGACGCGGCTGATTGCGCCGGATCAGGCGGCGGCAATGGCCCATGCGGGCTGGGATGTGATCAGCCACGGGGCCGAACTCACCGACCGGGTGATTGATCTGGTGCAGACCACGCTGGATGACCGTCTGGAACGACGCCATGCGAACGCCTGACTTCTGGTTCACGCCGCCCGACAAGCCCGGGCTGATGGCGCGTGCCCTCGCGCCCCTGGGTCGGTTGTACGCGATGGGCACGGCGCGGCGGCTGGCCAGCACCACACCTGAAAAACTGGAGATCCCGGTGATCTGCGTTGGGAACATCAACGCGGGCGGCACCGGCAAGACACCCACGGTCATCGCCGTGCTCGACCATCTGACCGCCCGCTTTCACCGCCCGCATGTCGTCACCCGCGGCTATGGCGGGCGCCTCAAGGGGCCGGTTCAGGTGGATCCGTCCCGACACACGGCGGCAGATGTGGGAGACGAGCCGCTGTTGCTGGCCGCCTTTGCCGATGTCTGGGTTGCGCAGGACCGGGCCGCGGGCGGCAAGGCGGCCCAGCAAGCGGGCGCCAGTATCGTGGTACTGGACGACGGGTTTCAGAATCCGGCTCTGCACAAGGATCTCAGCATTATCGTGGTCGATGCCGAACGCGGATTTGGCAATGCACGCTGCGTGCCAGCGGGCCCCCTGCGCGAACCTGTGGATGTGGGACTGGCCCGTGCCGACATCCTGCTGAGCATTGGTGACGAGCCTGCACAGGAAGCCTTCAGCGCGCCCTCGCCCGCATTGGTCCCGCGCGTGCGGGCCCGGCTCGCACCCTTGCAAACCGGGATGGACTGGACGGACGAGCCGGTGCTCGCATTTGCGGGCATCGCCCATCCGGAAAAGTTCTTTGCCACCCTGCGCGGCCTTGGCGCGAAGCTGCTGCACACCGAACCGCTGGAGGATCATCAGCCGCTGACACCGGCGCTGATGAGCCGCCTGGAAACCGATGCCAAGGCCAAGGGCGCGCAGCTGGTCACCACCGAAAAAGACGCGGTGCGCCTGCCACCTGCGTTCCGCACCAAGGTCATCACCCTGCCGGTGCGGCTCGCCTTTGACGAGGAAGCCAATGCGCTGGCCACGGCGCTGGACCGCTTCACGGCCCCCTAGTCGTTCTCGCCAAGCTTCGGCGCGGGTCGGTTGAGCGCCAGCTCGGCATCCGAAAAGGTAAAGGGCGACCGCACCCCCGGCACACCGTCAAGCGTGATCTGCATCTGCCGGGCCTGCACCTGCGGATCGGCCATGACCTCCGCCATATCGTTGATCGGCCCGGCAGGCACACCCTCGGCCTCACAGGCCACCAGCAGCTCTGCGCGCGTGCGCGTTTTTGTAACGGCGGTCAGGCGGGCATCCATCTCCGCACGGTTCGCGATCCGGTCCACGTTTTTCAGGAATGCCGGGGCCGTGGCCATCTCGTCCAGCCCCAGCAGATGACACAGCCGCTGATACTGACCGTCATTGCCGGTGGCGATGATGATATGGCCGTCGAGGCAGTCAAACACCTGATAGGGCGCCAGGTTGAGATGCGCATTCCCCATCCGCCTCGGCGGTGTGCCGGTGGTCAGGTAGTTCATCGCCTGATTGGAGGTGATTGCCACCGCCACATCCATCAGCGCCATGTCGATATGCTGGCCGCGTCCGGTCTGGTGGCGCTGGTGCACGGCGGCCAGAATCGCCGTTGTCGCATAGACACCGGTCAGAATATCGGTGATCGCGATCCCGTATTTCTGCGGCTGGCCTTCGGGTTCCCCGGTCACGGACATCAGCCCCGACATGCCCTGCACGATGAAGTCGTATCCCGCACGCGGCGCATAGGGCCCGGTGTGCCCGAACCCGGTGATCGAGCAGTAGATCAGCCGCGGAAACGCCTCTGACAGACTGTCGTAGTCCAGCCCGTATTTGGCCAGACCGCCGGTCTTGAAATTCTCGATCAGGATGTCGGCATCCGCCAAAAGCTCGATGACCTTGGCGCGGCCCTCCTCGGTCCGGAAATCGGCCGTGACCGAGGATTTGCCCCGGTTGGTGGAATGAAAATACGCCGCGGAGACGTCACCCTCCCGCGTGACGAAAGGAGGGCCCCACTGGCGCGTGTCATCGCCCGCGGGGCTTTCGACCTTGATCACATCACAGCCGAGATCCGACAGGGTCTGACCGGCCCAGGGGCCTGCCAGAACACGTGCCAGTTCGACGACCTTCAGACCGTCAAGAGGTGCCGCCATTATTCAGCTGCGGCGTCGATCAGGGCGGCCATTTCGTCATAGGCCATGTTGGAATACTTCTTGCCGTTGATGACAAAGCTTGGCGTGCTGTCGATGCCATGCTCTTCGGCGTTCTCCTGATACCAGGCAACCAATGTGCGCGCCCGGTCACCATCCTGCAGACAGGCTTCCATCCTGTCCGCGTCCAGACCGGCCAGCGCCCCGATCTTGCGCAGCTCCGCGACGATCGCGGTCGGCTCGCCCGCCCGTGCCCAGGTGGACTGGCCGGCATAGATCAGATCGGTCATGCCAAAGAAACTCTGTGGCGTGCCGGCGCAACGCGCAATCATCGACGCCCAGAGACCGAAACGGTCGAAGTAGACCTCGCGATAGACGAAATTGATCTTGCCCGTGTCGATATAGTCAGCCTTCAGCTGCTTGTAGGGCCCGGCGTGGAAGGTCGCGCAATGCGGGCAGGTGAAGGAGGCGTATTCGATCACGGTGACCGGCGCATCGGGATTGCCCAGCGACATTTCGGAAATCGTGGAGGTATCGATATCTTCCTCGGAGACCTGAGCATTCGCAGCACCCAAGGGATCAGCCGGTGTCACGGACGGGCCCGGCGAGGTAACAAAATACGCCCCGAGGCCAAGCACGGCCACGGCAGCAGAGATGATCATCATTCGCGACATCGGTGTATCCTTTTCAGCGATTTGTCTTGGTGAGGATGTTTTCGCCCAACCGTGCGAGCGCATCGCGCAAGGTGCTGTCCTCGACCGACCCGGCGGTTTCAGCCGCCTTGCGGCGGATCGCGGGATCGACGGGCGCAGCCGTTTCGGCAGGTTTGGCGGGTTCGAACGCCACCTGCCCTTCGGCAAAACCGGTGGCGGCGGTCTGGGTCACGCGGACGCGCGCGATGGCGTTGTAGCCATAGACGGCATTGACCTTGGCACGCAGCTTTTCCTTCTGCATCTCCAGCATCGGGGCCTGGGCGCCCGTGGTCAGCAGCGTCAGCGTCGCCCCCATGCCTGCGCGCCCGTAGCTCACCTCGACCGGGCGGGAAACCGCTGCGACATCCGCGCCAACGATCTCTGACCACTGTGTGAGCAGTCGGCTCTGCGCGAATCCCCGGCTTTCCGACGCGGCTCTGATCCGCCCGGTGAGCAGGCTGGCGGTGCGGGTAAACCCTTTTGTACTGGCACGTCTGGGCGGCATCGCTATCTTCTCAAAAAGCAGTTGCCGCACCTTAGCCTTTCCGGGCCGCAGCAACCAGCCAAAGCAGACGGACGATCATAAACATTGCGTGAAATTGCCCTTGATCCCGAAGAGTTGAACAGCGCGCTTCTCGCCTGGTACGACGTGCATGCGCGTGTGATGCCGTGGCGGGTGCCGCCGGACGCGCGCAAGGCCGGAAAGAGGCCCGATCCCTACCGCGTCTGGATGTCGGAGGTGATGCTGCAGCAGACCACGGTGGCGACGGTAAAGGACTATTTTCACCGGTTCACGGCGCGCTGGCCCAGGGTGCAGGACCTCGCGGCGGCGCAGGATGCCGATGTGATGGGCGAATGGGCCGGTCTGGGGTACTACGCCCGCGCCCGCAACCTGCTGAAATGCGCGCGCGCCGTCGTGGCCGAGCACGATGGCCAGTTTCCCGCCGATCACGCCGCTTTGCTGAAACTGCCGGGCATCGGGCCCTATACCGCGGCGGCCATCTCCTCGATTGCCTTCGATCTGCCCCACGCCGTGCTCGATGGCAACGTCGAACGGGTGATGGCGCGGCTGCATGACATCCACACGCCACTGCCGGGGGCAAAACCCGCGCTGATGCGGGAGGCAGAGGCGCTGACACCAACCCGCCGCCCGGGCGATTACGCACAGGCGGTCATGGATCTCGGCGCGACGATCTGCAGCCCGAAATCACCGGCCTGCGGCATTTGCCCCTGGCGGGATCCCTGCCTCGGACGCCTGCGGGGGACAGCAGCCGAGCTTCCCAGGAAAGCGCCCAAGAAAGCCAAACCGGTCCGGCACGGTATTGTCTATCTCGGCCGGCGCGCCGATGGCGCGTGGCTGCTGGAAACGCGGCCCGACAAGGGGGTGCTGGGCGGCATGCTCGGCTGGCCCGGGTCCGATTGGGTCGACACCAGCGCTGCGCTGCCCCCGGCGACGCCGCCCGCCCCGGCGAACTGGCAACAGCTGCCGGGTGAGGTCCGTCACACCTTCACCCATTTCCACCTGATCCTGCAGATCTGGGGGGCCGAGATCGCGCCGGAGGTGGCCCCGACGCGCGGCAGCTTCCGCCCGCCTGCGGACTTCCGCCCCTCCGACCTGCCGACGGTCATGCGCAAGGCGTTTGATCTGGCGCAGGCCAGCTTTTGAGCGTGGCGTCATACTTGGAACAAGTGTCCCCTCCGGAGTAGACTGGCCCCAGCCAACAGGACCCTGACAATGAACCATGATCAGACATCCGTTCCCCTTGCCGACCTGATGCGGTTTTCACGCGCCGCGCCGTTCTGGATTTCGCTCCTGCTGGTGCCGATTGCCTGGGTCGGCGCCCTCTACGGGGGGTGGACCGTGGTGCTGCTGCCGATCGTGACATGGTATCTCTTTTCCGTGCTCGACACTGTCTTTGGCCACGACACATCGAACGCCGACCCGGACACGCCGGAGCAGAACCTCTTTTGGTACCGGGCGATCACGCTGATCTGGGCGCCGGTGCAGTTCTGCCTGCTCTTCAGCCTGCTCTGGTACGTCCCGCAGGCCGATCACCTGGGCACGCTGGAACGTGTCGTGCTGTTCTTCGGCGTCGGCGTGATCACCGGGACGGTCGGGATCAACTACAGCCACGAGCTGATGCACCAGCGCAACAGGACAGAGCGCTGGATGGCGGACATCCTGCTCGCCATGGTGCTCTATTCGCATTTCCGCTCCGAGCATCTGCTGGTACATCACCGCTATGTCGGCACGCCGAAGGACGCGGTGACCGCACGCTACAACGAAGGGTTTCACAGGTTCTACCCAAGGGTGCTCAGGCAGTCGCTGCACTCGGCCTTCTCGGCCGAGAAAAAGATGCTCGAACGGCGCGATCTGCCGTGGCATGACCTCAGCAATCCGTTTTTCAGATACTGGGGGCTGCAGCTTCTGATGCTGGTGCTGGCCTTCGGCATCGGGGGATGGTCGGGGCTGGCGCTCTTCCTGGTGCAGGCGGGCACGGCGATCTGGCAGCTGGAGCTGGTGAACTACATCGAACACTACGGGCTGACGCGCAAACACCTCGGCGCGGGCAAATACGAACATGTCAAACCGCAGCACTCGTGGAATGCGGATCACCGTATGTCGAACTGGCTGCTGATCAACCTGCAGCGCCATTCCGATCACCACTACAAGCCGGACCGGCGCTTCCCGGTGCTGCAGACCTATTCCAGCATGGACGCCCCGCAACTGCCCTACGGCTATCCCATCATGACGATGGTCGCGATGGTGCCACCGCTGTGGCGGCGCATCATGAACCCGCGGGTGCGGCGCTGGCGGCAGATGTACTATCCGGAAATCACCGACTGGAGCGCGTACAACAAGGCGGCGAACCCGATGCCGCGATGAGGCTGATCACCATATCTTAAGCATTATGTGGCGATGGACGCTCTGGTGGATTTACGTGAGAGCCCATGATGCAGCAGCAAATTGCAGCAACGCCGACAGGTGCGAAAACCCGGACCTGTCTGATTGTCGAAGACAGCGCCTTTGATCAGGAACGGATCAAGCGCATTCTCGACAAGAGCTTCAAGGAGGTGTTCGTCGCCGTTGCCGCAACGATCGAAGAGGCGCGCGAGCATATGGCACGCTACCAGACCAGCTTCATCCTGCTTGACAACCACCTGCCGGATGGGACCGGGGCGAATTTTGCGGTGGAATTGTCCGAAAACCCGGATTTCGCCAAGATCCCGATCGTGATGGTCTCCGACTGGCCCACCCCGTTCATGTTCGACAAGGCGCAATCGGCGGGTGTGATCCATGTGGTCAATAAATCCGATTTCGGCGCGCGCTACATCCATGCCGCGCTCAATCACAACGCAAGACCGAGACGCGTCACCTGAACGCCCATCCTGATTGAGGTTCACGAAAAAAACCCCGCCACATCGGGCGGGGTCAGGTGTGTGCCCGTCAAGGCAGCCCGGTTTAGGCCACAGGCACCGGCGGTGTTGGAAAATCAGGTGACGGTCAGCTCGTCATTTCAGAGCGGATCTGCTGGCGCAGGACATCGATGGGAACGTTCTCGCCCTCTTTCCGGAAGGTCCAGTAGGTCCAGCCGTTGCAGCTCGGGGCACCTTCATAGGCCGCCCCCACCTGGTGGATCGATCCCTTGATGTCATTGCCGACCAACGTGCCATCGGCGCGCACCTTGGCAATCTGCCCCCGCGGGGAATAAAGCACCTCGCCCGGCCGCAACATGCCGCGTTCGACCAGTTGCCCGAATGGCACCCGCGGCTCCGCCCGTTTGGAGGCCGAAACCTGCAGCGCCTCGCGGTCAAACTTGCGCACCTTGTCGATGCGCTTCCTGGCCACCTTGCGGTAAGCTTCCTCGCGTTCGATCCCGATGAAGTCGCGGCCCAGCATCTTGGCCACGGCCCCGGTTGTCCCGGTGCCAAAGAACGGATCCAGCACGACATCGCCGGGGTTCGTCGAGCCCACCAGCACCCGGTGCAGCAGGCTCTCCGGCTTCTGCGTCGGATGCGCCTTCTCGCCCTTCTCGTCCTTCAACCTCTCGTGCCCGATGCAGATCGGCAGCACCCAGTCGCTGCGCATCTGGATGCCTTCGTTCAGCGCCTTCAGCGCCTCGTAGTTGAAGGTGTATTTGCTGTCCTCGGACTTGCCCGCCCAGATCATCGTCTCATGCGCGTTGGTGAAACGTTTGCCACGGAAGTTCGGCATCGGGTTCGACTTGCGCCAGACCACGTCGTTCAGGATCCAGAACCCCGCGTCCTGCAGCGCCGCTCCCACACGGAAAATATTGTGATAGCTGCCGATCACCCAGATCGCCCCGTCGGGCTTCAGGATGCGCCGCGCGGCCTTGAGCCAGGCGCGGGTGAAATCATCATAGGCCTTGAAGCTGGAAAACTGATCCCAGGCATCATCCACCGCATCCACGCGGCTGTTGTCGGGGCGGTGCAGCTCACCCTTGAGCTGCAGATTGTACGGCGGGTCGGCAAAAATCAGATCGACGGACGCCTCCGGCAGGCCGTTCATCATCTCGATGCAATCGCCGTCAAGTATCGTGTTCAAAGGAAGCGCGGTGGCGCCTTTGGTCTTGGTCATCGTTATCTGCCTCTGTCCCGGTGCTTGCTGCACTCATTGGTTGAGCACAGCATGAGTCAAAGGCGAATCGCGGTCAATTTCTTTTTTGAATCAAGGCTTTAAGTTTTTATCTTGATACAAGATATTGTGCACCGGCTTGAAGGTTCGTCTATGGTGTGGGGTCGGCCCAAGATTTTGAAGCGCGGAGATGTGGCTTTTTGATCCATATCCCATGTTTGTCTCCCAGCCATAGCCGGGATGCTGTTGCGCCAAATCCACCATCAGCCTGTCGCGGGCGATTTTCGCCACGATGGAGGCGGCGGAAATCGACAGGCACCGGGTGTCGCCCTTGACCACCGGCTGCGCCGCGATGTTCATCCCGCGCGGCACCATCGCGCCGTCGATCAGCACGTGATCCGGCGCATCGGGCAGGCCCGCCACCGCCCGCATCATCGCGATATGGCTGGCGCGCAGGATGTTGTGCTGCTCTATCTCGTCGACAGAGGCATGGGCCACGGAAACCTCGGCGCAGTCCATCAACAGCTCCGCCAGATAGCTGCGCTTCTTGATCGACAGCTGTTTGGAATCGTTCAGCCCCTCCGGAATGCAGGCCGGATCCAGCACCACGGCAGCGGCCGTCACCGGCCCGGCAAGCGGGCCGCGCCCGACCTCGTCCACCCCAGCGACGCGAGAGGCGCCCGCGGCATAGGCTGCCGTTTCAAATTCGAAATCCGGTCCCATCCCCTCTGATCCCCCGATCGCGGCCAAGGTGCAACCCTCCGGGCCGGTCCCCGAACGAAAAAGCGCGCCCCGGCAAGAGGGCGGCGATACTGGTTAACAAAGGGAAGGAGGCGCCCGAACGCCCCCTCCAAGGTCAAAGCCGGATCGGGGAACCCTCCCGGCCTTGCATCGACCCGTCCTTAGCGGCGGGCCAATTGGTATCCTTCGCGGCGCAGGCAGCGGGCGTCATAACCGCGCCGGCTACGGTCCTCGCCACGGAACCGCACCGCGCAATACTGCGGCAGGCGGTTCACGTATTGGTAGTTCCGCTCAAGGCAGCGCTTGCCGAAATAGCGCACCCGCCCCTGACGCGTCTCGGCACTCCGCAGGCAGTCACCCGGCAACAGGCGACGATTGGCGCGCTTCGGCAGCGGTCTCGGCTTCAGATCATAGACCCGCCCCGTATGCTGATAGACCGGCGCCTTGTGGGTGTTGCGCGTCACCGAATGCTGCGCGCGTTTGCGCTCGTTCCGGTCGTGGATCACCTTGCCGACAATCGCGATCCCGGCGATGGCGGCCAAGGCCCGCAAGACATCCTCATCCGCACGGGCGGGCGCGCTGCCGATGGCAGTGACGGTCACGGCGGCAGCAACGATTGTGGCGATGAATTTGCGGTGCATGGGGCAGTTCCTTTTCTTGCTCTTGCGACCTCTCGCTGGGCAAGCGGCCGTGTCCCGATCAATCTGGGGCAGCCCCCGTCAGACAGGCAATATCAGCGCCCGGTTATCGGATAACACCCGGCGTAAAGCCCTTTTGTTATTGAATATCTCGCGCAAGCTGCGCAGGATCACCGGATGAAGAACACAGCCCTCATCGCAGGCCTGATCGCCGCACTTGCGCTGCCCCAAGCGGGATTTGCCGCCGGATGCTATGCCGATTACAAGGCCAAGCAGGACAACCCCCTGCGCTTGCACTATGGTGTCGCGGAAATCTCGCAATGCTCCAAAGGCGCAGCCCGGGCCGAGCTGTCGGCACGTCTTGCGGCACAGGGATGGACCCTGTTGAACATCGTGTCCGTCTTTGACGAAAGCGGGCTGGAAGAAAGGAAACAGAGTGCAGGATCCAACTTCCTCCGCTTCTGACATGCGGCGGTTTGGCGGGCGGATTGTCGTGCTCGGCATCGCGGCCATTGTGCTCATCCTGCTTGTCGCCGCCGTCATGCTGTTCTGGGCTTTGCCGGACGCGAATGCGTTCAACGCGCGGGTTGAGCGGCTCTTTGTCGAAAACAACGATCTGACCGCGCAGGCAGAGGTCAAGCTGCTGGAAATCCTCGCGCAATCCGGCACCGCCTTTTCCGACACGCTGATGAGCTACCGGGTGGTGATCTTCGTGCTGCTGGTCTTTGCCACGGCGCTGCTGATCGCCGCGCTGGTGTTTCTGGTCATGCTGGTGAATTTCAACCGGCGCGTCGCCCAGATCGAACGCGCTGGCATCCAGGTCAATTCCCTGCTGATCAGCCGCGAGGAAAACACCGTCTATCTCAACAACCTCGGCTTCAAGCTGACCGATGCCGCGATGGAGACGATGTCGGTGCTGGCCGAGGCGCGGATGGATGACGACGTGCTGTCAGGCTCCGAGATCGAAGGCATGATCTCGGGCCGCAGCCCGACCGATTGTGAAGAGGCCGCAGGCGCCACCCGCATCAAGCGGTTGCGGGATACGCTGGGCAACCAGATCGTGGCGGAACTGCTGGTCAAGAACATCGCCCGCCGCGGCTATATGCTCGCCATCGACAAGGACGTGATCAAGGTGATCTGAAGCTGGTCCGGCACCTGTGGTCGGTAACAGGCACCGGACTTGTCTCACCCGCAGCCGTTCGGCGCGCGGGTGAGAGCCGTACCACTGGCAGACTACTGCGGACGCACCGCATCCGCCGTGCCCTGCACAAAGGCGATGACCTTCTGCAAATCATCCGCGCTGAGCTTGTCGCCAAAGGCGGGCATGCCCCCGGCGACCATCGCGCCGTCCAGCACGATATCCGCGGCATTCATCAGCGTCTCCGGCGCGGAATAGCCGAGGTTGGGCACCGCCCCGCCGTTGTTGACGCCCGGCACCCCGTGGCAGAACAGGCAGTTCGACACGTAGATCGCCAGCCCGTCGGCCACATGATCCGGGTCATAGGGCACGCCGGAGACCAGTTCCAGACGCTCGGTCGACACCGTGTCCGGCATCTCGGCGGTGCCGCCCAGTTTGAACGTATAGACACGCCCCGGCCCGACCTTGTCGGTCGCGCGCTGCATCATGCCATAGACGCCACCCCAACCGACGGCGATGGTGACATATTGCTCTCCATCGCGCTCCCATGTCGCGGGGGCAGCCACCACGCCAGAGCCTACCGGGGTCTGCCACAGCACCTCGCCGGTGGCCGCGTCATAGGCCATGAACCGGCCATCAGCGGTGCCCTGAAAGACCAGCCCGCCCGCCGTGGTCAGCGTGCCGCCATTCCAGGGCGAGACATATTCCGCACGCCAGACCTCTTTCTGCGCAACCGGGTCCCACGCCAGCAGGTGACCGAACGGCGTGGCCGACGGTGCCACCGCGTTGAACAGATACCCCAGGTTCCAGCCGACACCGGACATGGTGGACATTGGCTTGTGGCTATTCAGCTCCCACGCGGGATCGGTGGATTGCACCAGCGGCACCCCCTGCGCCGGGATGTAAACAAGCCCGGTCTCCGGGTTGAAGCTCATCGGGTGCCAGTTGTGCGCGCCATAGGCCGAGGGGATCGTCTCCCAGGGTTCGGTCTTGGACCGCGCGCCCTCGGCTTCGATCGGGCGCCCGGTCTCGTCATAGCCGGTGGCCCAGGTCACCTCCACAAAGGGCTCGGCCGAGATGAACTCCCCGTTGGTGCGGTCGATGACATAGAAAAACCCGTTCTTGGGCGCCTGCATCAGCACCTTGCGCGGGGCACCGTCAATCGTCAGATCCGCCAGAATGATGTGCTGGGTCGATGTATAGTCCCAGGTATCGCCGGGGGTGTTCTGGTAGTGCCACTGGTATTCACCGGTCGCCGGATCCAGCGCCACGATGGACGCGAGATAGAGGTTGTCACCCCCCGCGGGCGAGCGCAGGTGCCGGTTCCAGGGGGAACCATTGCCGGTCCCGACATAAAGCAGGCCGAGCTCGGGATCATAGGCCATCGCATCCCAGATCGTACCACCGCCACCGGCTTTCCAGTATTCGGCGGAGGGGTCCCATGTCGCGGCGGCAGCCTCCATCGACGCATCCTCATAGGGTTTGGCGGGATCGCCCGGCACCACGTACCAACGCCACGCCATCTCGCCGGAGGCCGCGTCATAAGCGCTGACATAGCCGCGCACGCCGAATTCGGCGCCGCCGTTGCCGATGATCACACGGCCATCGATCACCCGCGGCGCGCCGGTGATGGTATAGGACATCTCCCGGTTCTCGATGGTATCGGTCACCCACAGCCGTTCGCCGCTCACCGCATCGATGGCGGGCAGCATCCCGTCATAGGCGCCGACAAAGACCGTCCCCTCATAGAGCGCGACCCCCCGGTTCACCACGTCGCAACACCCTTTGTGCGCATAGTCGCGCGGCACCTCCGGGTCATAGACCCACAGCTCTTCGCCGGTGACCGCGTCCAGCGCATGCACAACCGACCAGGAGGCGGTGACATACATCACCCCGTCCACCACGATCGGTGTCGCTTCGACACCGCGGCGCGACTGCATGTCATGCGACCAGGCCAGACCCAGTTCGCCCACATTTTCCGTGTCGATCCCGGTCAGCTTCGAATGGCGCGTCTCGGCGTAGTCCAGACCGTAGTTCAGCCAGTTTCGGGTCTCCGCCGCATTGTCGATGATGGCCTGCGTGTCGATCCCGGTGGTGGCGCTGCGGATCTGTTCCTCGGTCGGTGTCTGGGCGGAGGGGGTGCGGGCGCGG
>ERZ1740065.855-NODE-855-length-17306-cov-5.843603_pt1 | contig 17306 bp, 16 predicted proteins | sample MGYA00581738_ERZ1740065 | MGnify/ENA primary metagenome ERZ1740065 (study PRJEB43018, sample SAMN04849749) | marine metagenome | isolation source: floating plastic debris | place: Pacific Ocean | collected 2008-09-01 | study: EMG produced TPA metagenomics assembly...
TGGCGGCGGTGCTCTTTGCACAGCCTGACCTGCTGCTTCTTGACGAACCGACCAACTACCTCGACCTCGAAGGCGCGCTCTGGCTTGAGGCCTATCTCGCCAAGTACCCCCACACGGTCATCATCATCAGCCACGACCGCGGGTTGCTGAACCGGGCGGTGGGCGCGATCCTGCATCTGGAGGATCGCAAACTGGCTTACTACCAGGGGCCTTACGATCAGTTCGCGCGTCAGCGTGCGGAGCGGCGCGCAGTGCAGGCAGCAATAGCCAAGAAACAGCAGGCGCGGCGTGATCACATGCAGGCCTTTGTGGATCGCTTCAAGGCCAAGGCTTCCAAGGCAAAACAGGCGCAGTCGCGTCTGAAAATGATCGAAAAGATGGACATGATCGCGAGCCCCGAACAGGCGGCCAAACGTGTCTTCACCTTTCCGGAACCGGAAGAGCTGTCACCGCCCATCATCTCGATTGAAGGTGGGGCGGTCGGATATACAGACACCCCGGTTCTCAGCCGTCTGAACCTGCGCATCGATCAGGATGACCGCATCGCGCTTCTGGGCAAGAACGGTCAGGGCAAGTCGACGCTGTCGAAACTGCTGTCAAACCGGCTGACCCTGATGTCCGGTAAATCGGTGCAATCGAAAAAGCTGCGTATCGGCTTCTTTGCCCAGCATCAGGTCGAAGAACTGCACATCGACGAGACGCCCCTGCAGCACATGATTTCCGCGCGGCCGGGGGTGTTGCATTCAAAATTGCGCGCACAGCTGGCCGGGTTCGGCCTTGGGCCTGATCAGGCCGAAACCGAGGTGGGGCGGCTCTCAGGCGGGCAAAAGGCGCGCCTCTCGCTGCTCCTGGCCACGCTTGATGCACCGCACCTGTTGATCCTCGACGAACCGACCAACCACCTCGATATTGAAAGCCGCGAAGCGCTTGTCGAGGCGCTGACCGCCTATTCGGGGGCCGTCATTCTTGTCAGCCACGACATGCACCTGCTGTCGATGGTGGCGGACAGGCTCTGGCTGGTCTCGAACGGGACAGTCAAACCCTATGACGAGGACCTTGAATCCTATCGGAAAATGCTGCTCACCCCGGAGAAGCCCGCCGGGAAGTCGAGCAAGAGGTCGGCCGAGGCCCCGCAGCCCAGGCGCGCCAGCCGGGATGAGATCCTGGCGTTGAAATCCGAAACCCGCAAATCCGAAGCACGTGTCGAAAAGCTCAACGAGATGCGTGACAAACTGGCCAAGAAGCTGGCCGATCCGGCGCTTTACGAGGATGCCAAGACCGGTGAGCTGGAAGTCTGGAACAAGAAGTATGCCGAAGTGATGCAGGCCCTGGAGCGGGCCGAGGCGCTCTGGATGAGCGCGTTGGAAAAGCTGGAAAAGGCGCAGGCGGCGTGAGCAGACCCGATCGCCCTGTAACTCATCCCGTGCTCTCGGGCGGAAACCTGTCTGAGCGCTGAGCATGGATACCGCGTTTTTCATTACCGCCTTTGTCACCATGTTCGTGGTCATTGATCCGATTGGGCTTGCCCCCCTGTTCGTCGCGCTGACACAGGGCATGACCGATGAGGCAAGGCGGCGCATCGCATGGCGGGCGACGGCCATCGGCATTCTCATCCTTCTGGCCTTTGCCGCCTTCGGCGAAGCTCTGCTCGCCTTCATCGGCATCTCGATGCCCGCCTTCCGCGTGGCGGGCGGCATCCTGCTGTTCCTGACCGCGCTCGATATGCTCTTTGAACGCCGCACCAAGCGGCGCGAGGACAAGCAGGATGAAGATCGGGAGGACCCTTCCGTCTTCCCGCTGGCCATCCCCCTGATCGCGGGACCCGGTGCCATTGCTTCGGTGATCCTGCTGATGGGTCAGCGCCCGGGCTGGGAAGGCGCCGCGCTGGTGCTGGGTGCCACGGCCATCGTCATGATCATTGTCGTCGCCTTCTTCCTGGCCAGCGGCGTGATCGAACGCGCGCTTGGCAAGACCGGGGTGACGGTGGTGACCCGCCTACTGGGCATGCTCCTGGCCGCGCTTTCGGTGCAATTCGTGCTGGACGGCCTCTCTGCTTTCGGTTTCGGACCGGGAACGGGCTGATTTCCGCGTAAAACCGCCTATATTGGGAACCGATGGCAGCAGGAGCAGCGGGCTATGGACAGCTTCGAGACCGGCAGACTGATCTACCTGATACTTCTCGGCGTGATGGTCTGCGCCTGGTTCTTTGCGCAGAACCGGCTGTCAACCAACAAGCTGCTGCAGCAGGCCGCCGTCTGGGGGCGCATCTTTCTCGGGGCAATCGCGGCCTTCGGCCTTTGGGAAGACATCAGCCAGACGGTGCGCCCGCAACAGGCCGTGTTTGCGGATCAGGGCAAGCTTGTCGTGCCGCGCGGTCCTGATGGTCATTACTACATCGCGGCTGAGGTGAACGGTGCACCGGTTCAATTCGTTCTGGATACCGGGGCTTCGACGCTGGTGCTGACGCGCGAAGATGCCGCTGCGGCCGGGCTTTCCATTGACGACCTGAACTTCACAAACCGCGCGATGACGGCCAATGGCGAAGTGCGCACCGCGCCTGTCAGGCTCGACAGTGTCACCATCGGCCCGGCGACGGATGAAAACATCTCGGCGGTCGTCAACGGTGGAGAGATGTCGCAAAGCCTGCTGGGCATGACCTACCTGCAGCGCTGGGGCAAGATCGAAATCGCGGGGGGTGAGCTGACCCTGACCCGCTAGGTCAAGGGTGGCAATTGGTCAGGTTTCGGCCTTCATTTCCCAACGCCCGCTTTCCTCGGACCAATATTGCGCGGATACCCCCGCTTCCTTGAGCGCTTTCCATTGGCCCCGCGCGCGTTCCAGCGCCGCCGGGTCATTGCCATCAAAGAGCACACAGACCCGGTCCATCCCCGTCACATCCTCCGGCGCAACGGCGGCACCGTCGACACTCATCAGGCAGCGGGCATCGTTGGGGGCATCCGCGCCGGTGGTCAGCAAAACGGGTTGGTTGGCGTCATGCTCCGTACCCGCCAATCCATGTGGCAGGAAACCATCGTCCGGCCCGAGCCACAGCTTCTCATCCAGCCAGCCCAGACGGCCGAGATCCGTCCCGCGGACGACGACACGCATCTCAGCACTCACGGCCTTGCCCAGCAACATGGCCAAGGTCTCTTCCATCGGGCGCCGCGTCAGGTGGTAAAAGAGTGCGGTCCCCAAGCCGTCATCCCTTCTCGAACATGTCGGAGACCAGTCGGTCCAGCGCGCGCACGCCCCAGCCCGTTGCTCCCTTCGGCGCAAGCTTCGTGGCCGATTTCAACGAGGCGACGCCGGCGATGTCCAGATGCACCCACGGCATGTCCTTTTTCACGAAGCGCTGCAGGAACTGCGCCGCGGTCACCGATCCCGCGGGCCTGCCGCCGATGTTCTTCATATCGGCAATCGGGCTTTTCAGCATGTCGTCATAGGCCTGCCCCAAGGGCATGCGCCAAGCCCCTTCCGCCTCTGCCGAAGCGGCCTTGAGGAAAGCGTTGCACAGTTTGTCGTCGTTTGAGAATACGCCCGCGTTTTCGTGCCCCAGACCGATGATGATCGCCCCGGTCAGCGTCGCAAGGTCGATGACGCCAGCGGGTTCGAACCGTTCCTGCGCGTACCACATCACATCGCAGAGCACCAAGCGGCCTTCGGCATCGGTATTGAGGATTTCAACCGTATCGCCCTTCATGGATTTGACCACGTCGCCGGGGCGGATCGCGGTGCCGGACGGCATATTCTCTACCAGCCCCACCAAGCCCACGACGTTTGCCTTGGCCTTGCGCAGGGCAAGCGTCCGCATCACACCGGCGACAGTGCCCCCGCCGACCATATCCATTGTCAGGTCTTCCATGCCGGCGGCAGGTTTCAGGCTGATCCCGCCGGTGGCGAACACCACGCCCTTACCAACCAGCGCGAGCGGTGCCGCATCTTCCTCGCCACCGTTCCACTGCATCACGACCACCTTGGACGGGCTGGCAGAGCCTTGCCCGACCGCAAGCAGGGTGCGCATGCCCAGCTCTTCCAGCTGATCCTCTTCGAGCACCTCGACCTTGAGCCCCAGCGCAGTCATCTCGGTCAGCCGGTTTGCAAATTCCGTTGTCGTCAGGATGTTGGCCGGTTCATTGACCAGATCGCGCGTCATGAAGGTGCCATCCGCCGCGGCGAGCAGCGGCGCCGCGGCCTCCGCCGTGCCTTCGGGATCATTGCACATGACCTCGATGCGTCCTTCCGCCGCGTCCCCGGATGTCTTGTGGTCGCGGAACTGGTAGTCCCGCAGCACCGCCCCCTGCACCACCGCTGCCGCTCGGCGGGCAGAGCCCAGGGCAAGCAGCAATTCGGCCTTGCCGCGCGCGCGTCCGAAAATCGCACCGGCCTCCCGGGCGGCGGCCTCACCCGCGGCACGCGGCAGGCAAATCACGTCCACCGCCTCTGCCGCCATCCCCGCGGGAAAGGCCAGGGTCAGGCTGTCGCCCTCCTTCATGCCTTTTTCAATCCGCGCCTCCAGCGCACGCTTCAGCGCCCCTTTGCTCAGCCGGTTCACCCGCCGTCCGGCGATGTCCAGACGCCCCGCGGCATCGACAATCAGGCCGATGCGGCCGGCATGCTCGGCAAAACGCTCGATATCGGTTTCGGTGAAGCTGACGGCGGTGGGCGTGGTCATGACAAAGCCTTTCCTGAGTGGGGTCCCCCTCCGACCTAGCGCGCCCATCCGCCAAAGGCCAGATAGCAGTTTTACAGCCCGCCCGATTGGTCTATCGTCGCGCAAGAAACGCAGGTTGGTACAAAGGGGGACGTGGTGCGCAGGATCGACAGATATATGCTGTCGCAATTGCTGCTTCTGTTTGGCTTCTTCTCCCTCGTCCTCGTGGCCGTCTTCTGGATCAATCAGGCGGTTGTGCTGTTCGACCGGCTGATCAGCGATGGCCAGTCCGCGCTGGTCTTCCTCGAATTCACGGCCTTGGGCCTGCCGAAGCTGATCACGACGGTCTTGCCGATCTCCGCCTTTGCAGCCGCCGTCTACGTCACCAACCGGATGAACAACGAAAGCGAGCTGACGGTGATGCAGGCCACCGGAACCGGGCCCTTCCGTCTTGCGCGCCCTGTTGTCACCTTCGGCGTCATCGTCTTTCTCATGGCCTCCATCCTGCAGCATTTCCTGCTGCCCATGGCATTGCAGCAACTGACCCAGCGGGAGGCGGAGATTTCCCAGAACGCGACCTCGCGCCTTCTGACCGAAGGCGCCTTCCTGCACCCGTCAAGGGCGGTGACGTTCTATGCCCGCGAGATCACGGAGGACGGGGTGCTGCGCGATGTCTTTCTCTCCGATCGCCGCAAAGCCGAGGAAGGGGTGATATACACCGCCGCCGAGGCCTATCTGATCCGCAGCCAAAACGTGACAACGCTGATCATGGTGGACGGTATGGCACAGCGGATCAGCAACCAGACGAATCGACTTTCCACCGCGAATTTTCACGACTTCTCCTTCGACATCAGCGCGCTTGTGCGAAACGACCGGACCGAAAGCTTCACCGCCCGTAACCTGACGACACCGCAGTTCTTTGCCCCGTGGGGTGAGTTGGCCGAACGCGCCAATCAGAGAGTGGGTGTTCTGGCCGAGGAGTTTCATGCCAGGTTTGCCGAGCCGCTGTTCTGCATCGTCGCCGCCCTGATCGGCTTTACCACGCTGCTGGTCGGGGGTTATTCGCGCTTCGGTGTCTGGCGCGAAGTGGCCATTGCTTTCGGCCTGCTTCTGCTGATCGACGGGGCACGCTCCACCCTGCAGAACCCGGTGCGGGACGATGCCCGCCTCTGGCCCCTGCTCTACGCGCCCGTCCTCGTTGGCGCGGTCCTCTGTCTCGGCATGATGTGGTACGTGTCCCGGCCGAAGCGGGTGCGGCGGCGGCGACCTGCGCCCGAGGAGCAGCCGGCATGATCCTGCATGTCTATTTCGCGCGCCGCTTTGCCATGAGTTTCCTGGTCCTGTCACTGGTGCTTTTCTCTCTGGTCGCTCTTGTGGATCTGGTGGATCAGACGCGCGGGTTCAGCGATCTGGGCATCAGCTTTGGTCGCATCGTGGGGCTGACGCTGCTGAAAGCGCCTGAAACGGTCAACGAGATCCTGCCCCTGATCGTCATTCTTGCCACGATCGTGCTGTTTGTCGGTCTGGCGCGGTCATCCGAACTGGTGGCCACACGCGCTGCGGGCCGGTCCGCACTGCGGGCCCTGATCGCCCCGGTCACGGTTGCGCTGATCATCGGTGCGCTTGCCGTCACCATGCTGAACCCCATCGTTGCAAGCACTACAAAGCGCTACAGCGAACTGTCGGAAAGCTACCGTACCGGCGGTGCCTCGACCCTGTCGATTTCAGGAGAAGGCCTTTGGCTCAGACAGGGTGGCGAGCAGGGTCAGACCGTCATTCGGGCCTGGCGTTCGAATGCGGATGCCTCGATCCTCTATGATGTCACCTTCCTGTCCTACGCGCCCGGCGGTGGCCCGATCAAACGCGTGAACGCCGACAGCGCGGCTCTCGAAGAGGGCGGATGGGTGCTGCGCGGCGTCAAGCTCTGGCCCCTGCAGGTAGGCGTCAACGCCGAAGCCAATGCCGAAAACCACGCAGAACTTTTCATCCCCACGACACTGACATTGGAGCGCATACGTGAGAGCTTCGGCAAGCCGAGTTCGATCTCGATCTGGAAACTGCCGGAATTCATCGCCCAACTTGATCAGGCCGGGTTTTCTTCGCGGCAGCACCGTGTCTGGTTCCAATCGGAACTGGCCCGCCCGTTGTTCCTGATGTCCATGGTTCTTGTTGCGAGCGCCTTCACCATGCGGCATACCCGATTTGGGGGAACCGGCATTTCGGTGCTGGCGGCTGTACTTCTGGGGTTTGGTTTGTATTTCATTCGCAGTTTTGCCCAGATCCTGGGAGAGAACGGTCAAATTCCGATCTATCTTGCCGCCTGGGCTCCGCCGGTTGCTGCCGTGTTGCTCGCTCTGGGTTTACTCCTTCACGCAGAGGATGGGTGAGCGTTGAAAAGGGCCGTTCTCACCTGCCTGATGCTTCTCTGGCCGCTTATGGGGTGGGCGCAGGAAGATGCCTCACCACCGGCAGTTCTGATCGCCGATGAGCTTTTCATCGCGAATGACCGCGAACTCATTGCCCGCGGCAACGTCGAAGCCTTCCAGGGCACAACCCGCATCACGGCCTCCGAAATCCGCTATGACCGGGGGACGGGTGCGCTGAGCATTTCCGGTCCGATCACCATGCAGGAGGGCGAGGATATCACCGTCCTGGCATCGGCTGCGGAACTCGACGCCGGTTTGAAGACCGGGCTGCTGACCAGCGCACGCATGGTTCTGGACCAGCAGTTGCAACTTGCAGCGGTCCAGATCCAACGCATCAACGGTCGGTACAGTCAGCTTTACAAGACGGCTGTAACCTCTTGCAAAGTATGTGAAGATGGCAGTCCGCCACTCTGGCAGATACGCGCAAAGCGGGTGATCCATGACAAGGAAGAGCAGCAGCTTTACTTTGACGGCGCGCAGTTCCTGATCCGCAACACGCCAATCCTATACATCCCGCGTCTGAGGTTGCCGGATCCGACCCTGAACCGGGCAACCGGTTTTCTCATCCCATCGCTGCGCACGACCTCCGAACTGGGTACGGGGATCAAGATCCCCTACTTCATCGTTCTCGGTGAGGACCGGGACATCACGGTGACGCCCTACATTTCATCCCGCACGCGCACGCTGGAGTTGCGCTACCGACAGGCCTTTACGCGAGGCCGTATCGAATTCAACGGAGCGGTCAGCCGGGACGACGAGCGCCCCTCCGAGACGCGGGGGTACGTTTTTGGCAGAGGTAATTTCGACCTGCGCAACGATTTCAAACTGGAATTCGACATCGAGGTCACCAGCGATGACGCGTACCTCAAGGACTATGGCTATTCGGACAAGGACCGCCTCGACAGCGCCATCACGATCAGCCGGGCGCGGCGGGATGAATTCATATCCGGCAGCCTGATCGCCTACAAATCCCTGCGGGACGCGGATATCAACGCCAACATCCCGACGATCGTGGGCGATGGGATTTACGAGGCGCGGTATTTTCCCCGCGCCCTCGGCGGCGAGCTTCGCTTCGGCGCGAACGCACATAGCCACTATCGCTACTCCGACGTCGACATCATCGGGCGGGATGTCACCCGTTTCAGCGCAGAGGCAGACTGGCTGCGCAGCTGGACCCTGGCCGGTGGTCTGCGCGCCGACGTCACAGTCGGTGCGGTAGCGGATCTCTTCAACATCACCCAGGACAGCACCACGCCCCAGACGCAGACACAGTTGACACCGCGCGGCGCCATCGCCTTTCGCTTTCCCATGGCCCGCGCCGGTCAGAACGGCGTCACCCAGTTCCTTGAACCCGTGCTTCAGCTCGGCTGGGTGGGCGGAGATCGGCTCGATGTCCCGAACGAGGAAAGCACTCGGGTGGAATTTGATGGCGGCAACCTGCTTGCGCTCTCGCGGTTTCCGGAATCGGATCGACGCGAGCGTGGGCGCACCGCGGCGCTTGGCGTTAACTGGTCTCGCTTTGACCCCGATGGGTTGTACTCGACGCTGACGCTCGGGCAGGTGTTGCGCGACGAATCCGACACGTCCTTCACCGATACCTCCGGCCTGATCGGAACATCGTCCAATTATCTGGTCGCGGGGCAACTCAAATCCTCGGATGGCTGGTCGATTACGGCGCGGTCGCTCTTCGATGACGGCTTTGACTTCTCCAAGGCCGAAATCAGAGGCAACTACAGCGGTCAGCGCGCCGGGCTCAGCGGCAGCTATCTCTGGTTGACCAGAGACCCCGGCGAGGACCGGCCCGAGAACATCGCCGAGATCGCCCTCGACGGCTCCTACCGGGTCGACAAATACTGGACCGCAACCGCGGACTGGCGGTACGATATCTCCATTGATCGCGCCTCCACGGCCGGGGTGGGCTTCATCTACGAGAACGAATGCGTCTCTGTCGAGTTTTCAGTTGATCGGCGCTATACAAGTTCGGCAAGCCTTGAACCCTCCACGAGTTTGGGCTTAACCATCGGATTAAGGGGGGTTTCGGCAAGAAAAGGCACGGAAACCTATACAAGAACATGCGGGAAATAAAATCATGAACGCAGTGAGCAGTATGAAATTCATCTTCGCCCTCGTGTCTTCGCTGGCCATGGCCTCGCCCCTTGCCGCGCAAGGTCTCTTCGATCCGGTCGTCTTTGTGAACGACGATGTGGTGACGGAATACGAAGTTCAGCAGCGCACGACGTTTCTGCGCTTGCTGAATTCTCCCGGATCCAGCCGCCGCGATGTGGTTGAGACGCTGATCAACGAGCGGCTTCAGGCACAGGCCATTGCAGCCGCCGGGCTGGAGCTGTCTGACGAAGGGCTCCAGGCCGGTATCGAAGAATTCGTTGGCCGTACCAATCTGACCCCCGACCAGTTCCTGTCGGCGCTTGCCGATGGGGGCGTCGCAGAAGAGACCTTTCGCAACTTCGTCGAGGTGGGCATTGCCTGGCGTGATCTGATCGGATCGCGTTTCGGCGCCCGCGTTCAGATCAGCGAAGCGGAAATCGACCGGGCGCTGGGGAGTGCGGGTGGTACGTCGGGCATTCGCGTGCTGGTCTCGGAAATCATCATTCCGGCGCCCCCTGACCGCAAGGCCGATGTCGATGAACTTGCCCTGGAAATCGCCGCCGCCACCTCGACGGAGGAGTTTTCGAACTACGCGCGCGAGTTTTCCGCCACGGCATCGCGGGATGCGGGCGGCCGTTTGCCCTGGCAGGAGCTGAGCAACCTGCCCCCCGTTCTGCGCCCGATCCTGCTGTCACTGGCCCCCGGTGAAATCACCGATCCCCTGAGCATTCCCAACGCGGTCGCCCTCTTCCAACTGCGCGACATCGAAGAGACCGGCACGCCGACGCGGGAATATGCAGCGATCGAATACGCGGCCTACTACATCCCGGGCGGCCGGTCCCCCGCCGGTCTGGATGCGGCGGCAAAGCTGCGCGCAAAGGTAGATGTCTGCGACGATCTCTACGCCGTTGCACAGGGCCAACCCGAAGAGGTGCTGGAACGGGGCAGCAGACCGCCGTCCGAAATTCCACAGGATATCGCGATAGAGTTGAGCAAGCTCGACCCCGGTGAGGTGTCGACAGCGCTCACGCGGGCGAATGGCGAAACGCTGGTCTTCCTGATGATGTGTGGTCGTACAGCGGCGGTAAACGAGGATGTGGCCCGCGAGCAAGTGGCGGCATCCCTGCGCTCCAGCCGGATCAACGCCTATGCGGACGGCTTTCTGGATCAACTGCGCGCCGACGCCCTTATCGTGACCCCATGACCCCATCGACAGCACCCGTGGTCATCAGTTGCGGGGAGCCTGCCGGGATCGGCCCGGAAATCGCCGCGCGGGCCTGGGCGCACCTGCGCGGAGAGATCCCGCTGGCCTGGGTGGGTGATAAGCGGCATTTGCCGCCGGCAACCCCCTATCAGCCTATTGAAGACCTGTCCGAGGCGGCGGATGTCGGGGCCAGGGCCTTGCCGGTGCTGCATCATCCCTTTCCCAGCCCGGCAACCCCCGGCACACCGGATCCGGAGAATGCCCAAGGCGTCATCGACGTGATCGCCGCCTGTGTCGATCTTGTGCAGACAGGGGCAGCATCTGCGCTCTGCACCGCGCCCATTCACAAAAAGGCACTGATCGAGGGCGCGGCCTTCGCTTATCCCGGCCACACCGAATACCTCGCCGCCCTTGCGGGCGGAAGCAGGCGTGCGGTCATGATGCTGGCATCGGACGCGTTGCGCGTCGTTCCCGCGACGATCCACATTGCGCTCGATGAAGTGCCGGATGCGCTGACACCGGATCTGCTGCGCGAAACGATTGAGATAACCCATGACGCGCTGCGCCATCAGTTCAGGATCGACGCACCACGCCTTGCCATCGCCGGGTTGAACCCGCATGCGGGCGAAGGTGGCACGATGGGCAGGCAGGAAATCGACTGGATCGCCGCCTTGATCACGGATATGCGCGCCGAGGGGTATGATCTGCGCGGCCCCCTGCCCGCCGATACGATGTTTCACGCAGCCGCGCGCCGCACCTATGACGCGGCGATCGCCATGTACCATGATCAGGCCCTGATCCCGATCAAGACGCTGGATTTTGACAGGGGCGTGAATGTGACGCTTGGTCTGCCCTTCATTCGCACCTCGCCGGATCATGGCACCGCCTTCGATATCGCCGGGAAAGGGATCGCCAATCCGACCAGCATGATCGAAGCGCGCAAACGCGCCGCCCAGATGGCAGGGCTGCGTTGATACGATGGCCACGATAGACAATCTGCCACCTCTGCGTGAGGTGATACGCGCTCATGACCTGCAGGCGCGCAAGTCCATGGGACAGAATTTCCTGCTGGACCTGAACCTAACCGCCAAGATCGCACGGCAGGCGGGTGATCTGACCGGCTGCGACGTGCTGGAAATCGGTCCCGGTCCCGGCGGGCTGACGCGGGGGTTGCTGGCCGAAGGCGCACGCCACGTGCTGGCAATCGAGAAAGACAACCGCTGCCTGCCCCCGCTTGCAGAGATTGCCGCGGCCTACCCCGGCCGGCTGACCGTGCTGGAGGGCGACGCGTTACAGGTCGATCCCCTGGCGCATTTGGCCGCCCCGATCCGGGTTGCGGCGAACCTGCCTTATAACGTCGGCACCGAGCTTCTGGTGCGATGGTTGACGCCCGTGGACTGGCCGCCGTTCTGGCAAAGCCTGACCCTGATGTTCCAACGCGAGGTGGCAGAGCGCATCGTGGCCAGGCCCGGTGGCAAAGCCTACGGACGGCTGGCCATTCTGGCGCAGTGGCGCACCGAGGCCCGTATCGTGATGCAACTGCCGCCCGAAGCCTTTACGCCGCCGCCCAAAGTCTCCAGCAGCGTCGTTCACCTGACCGCCCTGCCTGCGCCGCGATATCCCGCAGATGCGCATGTGCTGAGCCGCGTCGTGGCAGCTGCCTTCAATCAACGGCGCAAGATGTTGCGCGCGGCGCTGAAAGGCATTGCGCCGGATATCGAAGATCGGCTGATCAGCGCCGGGCTGAAGCCCACGGATCGGGCAGAACAAATCCCGCTGGAAGGATTCTGCGCGCTCGCCCGCGCCGTGGCGCAAAAATAAACCCCGCGCAGCGCGGGGTTTGGAGGGGTGTTACTCGGCCGCCTTGGGCGCGTCATCTCCACCCGGCTGATCCTCACTCGAGGCTTCCGGCTTGGGCCGCTTGCGCCGCGGTGCCCGTTTCGGCTTTGGCTGACTTTCCGGTGTCTCAACCAATGTGCTCTCGCCGGACTGTCCGTCGACACCCTGTTGCGGTTGCGCGGATTGCTCGGCGGTTTGATTGGCTTCGCGCTCCTGACGCTCCGCACGCTCCCGGTCACGCTCAGCCTGGCGCTCCCGGTTCTGGCGCTCCTGCTCTTCACGCCGCGCCTCGATTTCGCGCTGCGCCTCTGACAGCATACGTGTGTAATGCTCCGCGTGCTGCTGAAAGTTCTCAGCGGCAACACGGTCGTTGCTCAGCTGCGCATCCCGTGCGAGCTGATTGTACTTCTCGATGATCTGCTGGGGTGTTCCGCGCACCTTGCCTTCCGGGCCCGAACTGTCGAACACGCGGTTGACGACATTGCCGCCTTGATTGCCTTGGGACCGGTTGCGGTTGCTCTTCGAGCGGGACCGGGATCTCGATGATTTCATGAAGTTCGCTCAGCCTTCGTGCTGTGGATCGTGTAACCGGATGCGCCTTGCGTCGTTTCAATTCCGGGGTGTCGATATGTTGGGCTTAACGCCGCGCGGGACCGCCATGTCGAGGCATCCACCGCTGCAACATCTTTGAATAAACATGCACGTGGCTCTGCCGCAAGAGGTAATGACGGATTTTACGCAGATTTGCCGATTTTTCCTGCGTTTTCAGATCAATTTACCCCGGTTTCGAGGCAAAGACGACCCGATCCTGCCCGCCCAGATCGGGGAGAATCGCCACCTCCCCCCAGCCCTGTGACGAAAAGATATCGACCACAGCGGTACCATGCTGCCATCCGATTTCAACCAGAACGCGACCCTGCGCATTCAGATATCCCTGGGCTTGTGCCGCAATCGTTCTGTAGGCGGACAATCCATCGCGTTCATCGGTCAGCGCCATCCGGGGTTCATGCTCCCGCAATTCCGGCTGGACCGTGTTCATCTCATGAGCGGCAAGGTAAGGCGGGTTGGAGACGATAAGGTCGTACCGCCCCTCGACATCATCGAACCAGTCGGAAGATATGATCGACGCGCGCTCGGCCACTTCGTGACGGGCGGCATTGGCACTGGCGTGCAGACAGGCCGCTTCACTGAGGTCGATACCGACCCCTCGCGCTTCGGGTCGTTCCGCCAGGAGCGTGACGAGGATGCAGCCGGAGCCCGTGCCCAGATCGAGCACGTGATCGAACGGCTCGGACAGGGCGGCCTCGATCAGCGCCTCGGTCTCGGGGCGCGGATCGAGCACATCGCGGCTGATGTCAAAAGACCGCCCGTAGAATTCGCGCGCACCTATCAGTTGCGAGACGGGCACACGCACCGCCCGCAACGCCACCAGATTGTCGTAGCGCTCGGCAATCTCCGGGGCGATGTCTTCGGGCGCGATGAGCGTCACCCGCGTCGCATCAACCCGGGCTGCATGCGCCAGCAGCACCCGTGCATCCCGCGCCGGATCCGGTACACCGGCTGCCCGCAACCTCGCCGTCGCCGCAACCATGGCCTCGGCGGCGGTCACTGCCCCATCTCCGCCATCAGGCGTGCCTGTGCGTCCGCCGTCAGCGCGTCCACGATCTCATCCAGATCGCCCTGCATCACCGCATCCAGCCGGTAAAGCGTGAGATTGATCCGATGGTCGGTCATGCGGCCCTGCGGGAAATTATAGGTGCGAATGCGTTCGGACCGGTCACCGGAGCCGACCTGGGCAGCACGGTCCGCCGAGCGTTCGTTGTCGACGCGAGAGCGTTCCAGATCGTAGAGCCGCGCCTTGAGCACCTGCATGGCAATCTCGCGATTGCGGTGCTGCGATTTCTCGGAACTGGTCACGACCAGCCCGGTCGGCAAATGGGTGATCCGCACAGCGGAATCCGTCGTGTTCACATGCTGACCGCCCGCCCCGGAGGACCGCATCGTATCGATCCGCAAGTCATTGGCATCGATCTGAATGTCCACGTCTTCCGCTTCCGGCAGCACGGCGACGGTGGCTGCCGATGTGTGGATGCGCCCGCCGCTTTCCGTGCTGGGCACACGCTGGACGCGATGCACGCCGCTTTCAAACTTCAAGCGGGCAAAGACGTCCTGCCCCTTGACGTGGGCGACCACCTCCTTGATGCCCCCCAGCTCGGTCTCCTGCTGTTCGATGATATCGAACTGCCAGCCCTTGCTTTCAGCAAACCGTTGATACATCCGCAGCAGGTCGCCCGCAAAAAGCGCGGCCTCATCGCCGCCTGTGCCGGGCCGGATCTCCAGCATGGCCGGCTTGGCATCCGCCTTGTCACGCGGCAGGAGCGCCAGTTGCAGGGCGGCTTCCGCCTCCGGCAGCGCCGCCTTGAGGCGCGGCAACTCCTCTTCGGCCAGGGCCGCCATGTCCGGGTCCGCCAGCATCTGCTGCGCTTCGTCCATATCGCCCAACAAGCGTCGATAGGCGGTGATCTGCTCCACCACCGGGCGCAGGTCGGAGTATTCCTTGGCAAGTGCGGCAATATCCGCCGAAGCGTCGCCTGCCGACATGGCGGCTTCGAGATATTCGAAGCGCGCCGTTATCTGTTCCAATTGCTGAACCGGGATCATGCTGTTCTGTCCGATATTGAAGCCCATTGGTCAAGAGCGGCAGCCATGCTATTGTTTTTGCCATGAAACGACTGAGCCTGCTTTTGATATGGGGCGCTTTGCCCGGAATTGCCGACGTAACCAGCCCCAGCGGCAAAACCGTCGAGTGTTACTGCACGGATAAATCGGGCGAACGGGTGGAATTGGGCCAGACGATCTGTCTGCAGGTGGACGGCCGCATGTTCCTCGCGCAATGCCAGATGTCGCTCAATGTGCCGATGTGGCGCGAGGTGCAGCAGGGCTGCCTGTCATCCTCCCTGCAGGGTGGCGATGACCCGCTCCAGTCGTTTCCGGTTGACGCCCAGATCTGATGCTCCGAAACGCAGGCGCGCGTACATCCTGATCTGATTGCCCCTGCGCTCGACCGTCGTCATGTCCGGAAAGCCGAAAACAGCCGAGCGGGTGATGTAGGTGACGTGCCCGGCAGCGACCGCTCCGGCCAGAATTTCCGTGCGCGGCAACGCCCGCAGGATCGCATCGATCCGCTGCAACTGCTCCTCGCCGCCTTCGACAACACGGACCGCACCACCGGCGAGATCGGCATCTTCGGCCTGTTCGACCGGCTGATGCCAGGCCGCCGGATCAACCGGCGACAACCGGACGTAGCCCACAAAGGCCAACAGCAGGCCGACCAATACCACCGCGATTAATCCCAAGCCTCTGCCCTTTCCCCTTGCCATGAATACCATCCGCCCTGCATCCCAAGGGTCAGCGATAGACGACGCCGGGCAGAACACACAGCATCTCGAACAGGATGTTCGCGCCCGTGAGTGCGGTATTGCCGGTGGTATCGTAGGGCGGCGACACTTCCACAAGGTCGCAGCCGACAATGTTCAATCCCTTGAGCGCCCGGATGAGTTCCATCGCCTGCGGCGTGGTCAGCCCGCCGATCTCGGGGGTGCCCGTGCCCGGCGCATAGGCCGGATCCAGGCTATCGATGTCGAAACTCACATAGACAGGCCGGTCAGGTCCGATGTCGCGGCGCACCTCTCCGCCCAATGTCGAAAGACCGCGATGCCACAGCTCCTGCGCGGGAAAGTGCTGGAACCCCCAGCCCTGTGCTTCGGAGAAATCAGAGGCGGTGTACCCCGTGCCCCGCAGCCCGATCTGGTAGGTCTTGTCCGGCAGGATCAACCCCTCCTCATAGGCGCGCCTGAACACCGTGCCATGGGTCTCCCGTTCGCCGAACATCTCGTCGTTGACATCCGCATGGGCGTCCACATGCACCAGCGCCACGGGTCCAAAGCGTTTGTGCATCGCGCGCAGGATCGGCAGGGTGATTGAATGATCGCCACCAATGGCCATGGGCATCGCGTCGTAGTTCAGGATGGCATTGTAGCTCTGTTCGATGATCTTGAGGCTGTCGGCGAGCGAAAAGGTGTTGATGGCCAGATCCCCGATGTCCGCCACTTGCAGACTGTCGAACGGGGCGGCTCCGGTGCCCATGTTGTAGGGGCGGATCATCGCACTCTGGGCGCGCACCTCCTTGGGGCCAAAACGCGTGCCGGATCGCCAGGATGTACCGATGTCCATCGGAACCCCCAAGACCGCGACATCCAGACCCTTCAGATCATTCACATACGGCAGGCGCATGAAACTGCCCGGCCCGGAAAACCGCGCCAGATCGTTGCCGCTGATCGGTTGGTTCTTGCTGCTCATTCTATCTCTCTTCACGCATCCGCCAGCCCAGCAGGCTCAGTATTTCCGTCGCCACATGGGCACCGGCAATCGCGGTCGCCCCCGTGGTGTCGAAGGGCGGCGAGACCTCTACGACATCGCCGCCGCGGATGTTGATGCCTGCAAGGTCGCGCAGCATCTGCACCGCCTGCGCCGAGGTCAGCCCCCCCCATACGGGCGTGCCGGTCCCCGGGGCAAACGCGGGATCGAGCGCGTCGATGTCAAAGGTCAGATAGCACGGCCTTGCGCCCAGTATGCTCTTGATCTTCGCCACCGCCGCGGCCGCCCCTTTTTCGTGAACCTCGCGCGCGTCGATGATGTTCACGCCGAGCGTGTCGGCATTGGTGGTGCGGATGCCCACCTGCACCGATGTCGCCGGGTCCACGATGCCTGATTTCACGGCCTTGTAGAACATCGTCCCGTGATCGACGCGGCCCATGTCGTCATCCACCCAGGTGTCGGTATGCGCATCGAATTGCAGCAGGCTGACGGGGCCGTATTTCTCCGCATAGGCTTTCAAGATCGGGAAGCTGATGTAGTGATCGCCGCCCAACACAAGGCTTGCTGCCCCGGCCTCCAGAATGCCCCGGACATGAGCGGTGAGCGCGGCGGGAAAAGCCGGGATGTTGGCGTAGTCGAATGCCAGATCGCCGTAATCGACAATCACCCGCTCGCTGAGGACGTCAAAGGGCCAGCCATAGGG
>ERZ1740065.857-NODE-857-length-17302-cov-12.341683_pt1 | contig 17302 bp, 9 predicted proteins | sample MGYA00581738_ERZ1740065 | MGnify/ENA primary metagenome ERZ1740065 (study PRJEB43018, sample SAMN04849749) | marine metagenome | isolation source: floating plastic debris | place: Pacific Ocean | collected 2008-09-01 | study: EMG produced TPA metagenomics assembly...
ACCAGATAAGCCTACTCACTTCTATGAGACATACTGTTGTTTTTACTAGCTGGAAGAGAAGGAGAGAGGGAGAGGGAGAGGGAGAGGGAGAGGTATTACAGTTCTTTTATGTTGGATCTTCTCCTGAGTATTTATTTACTCACTATATGTTATACCCATTATATATTGCTGTTTACAGTTTTTACTGTCTATAATTTGGTCTTGAATCACCTTCAAGTATAACGAGAAAACAACTCATTGACATCCGATCCGCAGCTACAGAGAAAATGAAATTACAATTGGTAGAAATACACTGGCATTAGATCCGCAGCTGCCCAGTGTCCTACACATGTAGCACAAGAGGCTCTAAATGTGGCTTTACTGTCCTGAAAAAGTACAGCGTCCCTTTAACTATGCCTGCCTGTTTCTACAGAAATAGAAGAGAGAGGGAGGGAGGAAGGGAGGGAGAGAGAGAGGGAGAGAGGGAATGATGATGTAAATCTATGACATATATGATATTATCATGTTGCTGTGCGGCATATATTTCTGAATCAAAACTATTTCCGACATAGACTCGCCATTGTTTGTACTTCGTATGCTTTACCCGTCATATTTCATCACAGACAGAGTCTAAACTTAAAGAATGTAACCATTTAAAGACTCTGTTCAATCAGAGTAGATTATGCATATATCTGAGCTGGTAGTATGAGAGATACTGGCAGCACAAAGTTACACCTCAACTTACTTGGAACCGTGCGAGTCAGACTAAGAGAGAAGCAGGGGTGGCTATCTGCCTGGAACTAGCGCAGCTGCTTGCAGACGGTGGTATGGACACTGTTACCTACCACTCTATCCTACAGTTTCTGAGTGCTTTGCCAATCAGTAGTAACTTTTTAAGATGTTGGTATGGAGTAAGGAAAAATCTGAGAGGTGCAGAGGCGGGAAACTAGGATAGTTATGAACATACAATATGTACAAGAGCAAGAAGCAAATATCACACAAACTTTCCGTATACTTGACTTCCACATAATAGACCGTCATGTCTCTGACCACACTCAGACTACACCGAGAATACACGAGGACTGTACTACTACCACACTGAGATGATACTGAACTCGCTGTCTTCTATTCCTGGCTCTATGAGAACCTAAAGAGTAGGTTGCAAACTCGCAGGAAAGCTGGAAACCACAGAAAATCTGTGAACAATCCACTTGCGCCGACGCTCAAACTAGCAGAATCCGCAATTTGCGACTCTCAAAGCACTTTGAGCTCTGACATGCACTAATTTGCTAGTAAGATGCTCGTTGGCTGTCCACACTCCTAAACTATCCGTACAGGCATACATGCAGCGCACACACTGGACAGCTGGCTCACAGCAAAGATGTTGCCCGCCAGAAATGTACTACTATGTAGGACCCCAGCCTCTCGGCATCACAATTTTTAGGTTTTCTGCGAGTGTGTAGGCAGGCCTTAATGTCACGATTTTAAGAGGAAAACGATACCGGAAACGTCTGTGTAACAGTCAGATCGTTGTATTATTGAAGTATTGTTGAATGAGCCCTATTGTCTAGCTGAGCCTAACACCGCTAGCTAAGTTTATTATTCCTCAGTTCAGTGTGATTGCACAAAGGAATAAAACTACATTTTGTTTTTTGTTGCGCTTTCAAAACCAATGTTATTCATTTAGCGCAGTTGCAGAAGGCAGGCTTACAGATTAATACTAAATCTAGTCAGAGGCTCATTTGGGTCGCAGCTTTAGCACCATGCAGACATTGTGGGCCTACTTCACTAGAGTGCGAGGTGAGATAGAACCGCTGTGAGTTACTGCATTGAGTTTTACTTTAACTGCATGTAAGTGAGGACGCGTGTACCGAGAGTAAAACATGTTAACTCTTAGTTCCCTCTCTGTGTTAGTTTGGAATTATAGCTATGTTATATGATTATATGAAATGTATTATACGACTGCTATCTCACTAGGACCACCCATAGCCCAATACCAAGTGAAAGTTATTCTCATCGACCAGGCGGATCGTGCGGTTATGTTGCCATATACCCTCTTTTACTCTCTTTTCTGCTCTCTCCCCTCCTCTCTTTCCCTTCTTTGTTCCCACTGCCTCCTATTCCTGCTACTCTTCAATACTCTCTGCCCCCTCTTCTACTCTCTTCCCTCTGTCTCACCAAGTATGTTAGTATGTCAGTATGTTAGTGAACAGTGCAGGTAGATTGCATGATATGCTATCACTAGTATCACAGTGTGTTATCAGCAGTTTACTCTGTTAGAATGCATTCACAGATTGCTTTGATCCAGTGGTTCTTTACATGATGTAGGTGAGTAAAAAGCTATTGTCTGAAATACAACAGCTAACTGTAGGTTAGAACACTGCTTTCCTCATTCGGTCTATATGGTTCTATGTGGTTCCAATAGATTTTGATGGATACGAGCTGTACACATCTGTCAATGGTTACTTCAGGAGTGATTTAAAGGGTCTTAGCACATCTGGGTTTGACTGCAAAGTGGCACAATGTCCAGATCATTGTTCCATTTTAGTGCTATGAGAGTGAAATCTCGCTACCTCAGTCTCTTTTCATATTGCTGCCGGTAGCAGCATCATGAGAGATACTGGCAGCACAGAGTTGCACCTTTACTTACTTGGAGCTGTGTGAGTCCGACTAGGAGAGAAGCAGAGTTAGTTACATGTCTGGAACATTAGTGAATACGCAACCACCGATACATTAACTAACAGGCCATATACACTAGTAATGCATCACAGACCTTCAGGTATCTGATCACACTCAGTGTACACCGGGGATATGATCGGACTATACTACTATCAAACTAGAGGATGCACTACGGCTGTACTGTTATCACACCCAGACTGCAATGAACATACTGTGTTCTATTCGTGAGTCTATGACAACCTGATTTCATGAATTTAAGAGGAAAGCCAGACTGGAAACTTCCGTGTAACAGTCCAATAGTAACTAGCAGTCATGATGCCTCAGTCACTTTGCGTATTGTTGGGGCAGTCCTATTGCCTAGCTGAGTGCACCACTGCAGTTGATTAGTCGTATTAAATTGCACAAAGGAATAGACTCCTTTAAGTTTTTTTTCCTGCTTTCAGAATGAACGCTATTTGCTTAGTGCAGTTGCAGAAGTCAGGCTCCAAATTGAATACTAAGGCTAGTCAGAGTTTCATTTGAGTCATAGCTTTAGCGCTACGCAGACAGTGTGCCTACTTCACTAGTGTAAGAGGTGAGAGCACTGCTGTGAGTTATTGCATTGAGTTCTACTGTCACTAAAACTACACGTACTCACAATGAAGTATGTTAACTTGGATTCCCACATACCTCTGAATGTTCAATTGGAAGTATAGGTGCGTGACATGTAGGATATGTACCAGGAACTGCAATCCATGTCTGCTATCTCACTAGGTACAGACCACACGCGGCCCGATACCGGGTATATAGCATTCTGAGTTATCTACCTTGGATACACAAGCCTTCCCTGGTATCTCCTCTCTAGCTGAGCCCATACCTCAGGTAGGTAGTATCATCGTCTTCGTGTTGTTGCAGTCACTGATTGTGTTTAAATTGATAAAATCTAAGTAATGCGCTGAACATCCATTACCGATGAAAATCAAACATGTCAGAAAAGACCTATGGTTGATGATCCATGATTAGCAGAGAGTTTAGTTAGGAGGGATATATGTTTTGTTTTGCCTGTGCTCACTCCTCAGTATCTTAGATAATATTCGTTATACTCTCATTAACGGGGCAGATGGTGCGGACTTGGGTTGTTATTTCATAACTTGTCTGCCGTTCTCGATGCATGATATGACACCATATACCCCTCCCCTACACTATTTTCATATTTTCATATTTCTTCTCATACCTGCAACCCTCTCTCCTACTCTCTGCCCCCTCTCGTGATATTTTCACTCTGTCTCACCCAGTATGTTAGTGTATGACATATCCCAGAGCTATGTCGCTGTGCCAGTTTACGAATCACCAATCTCGCTCCCGTCAGAAGGTGACAGACATGCCCTCTCTGTGTCGGGTAGCATCACATTGCTGTTTTGTGGTACTGATTCACTCTAAGATGTGTCTTGCACAACACCAGAAAATTACCTGGTCCTTTGGTTCCGCAGAACCCCTAGCAATGACATGTTTAGAGCTCGCTGTCACTCTGCATTAACAGCCCAGTGATACTGATACATGTTGGTATATGGTATAGGTGGGAAAACACCTATGACCTGAAATTCAGCAGCTAGTCTTGGGTTAGAAGGCTAAACCCTTCTCTCCTACTGCAGTTTCATCGACATCGTAGACTGGGTAGCAGTGGTTCGTGTGGAACTATTTACTTACAAACACTGGAGAGAATACATTTCAGTCAGCAATGATCAAATACCTATAAGTAAAACAACAATACTCTACCCACATTGTAGAAGTAATAATCTGATTATCATCAACAACGACATTTCGCTGGCTGATTTTTCATTTTGCTATTTGTGGAGTCATCCGCACATGAAATATGGTTTTTTGTCCTGAGAAACTTTGGTAGATACGGGCTGACTACATCTGCCAATGGTTGACTTGATAGTGATCTAAATGATCTTAGCACATCTGGGCTCGACTGTAAAGCGGCACAATGTCCAGATCCCGTGTCACATTTTAATATTTTGAGAGTTGTCCGCTCCCTTCTCAAAAATCCTATTGGGCTGCCATATTGAAATTGTAGCTTAGATCTTAATATTAAGCAAAATATTGTCAACATCACATGAAATGTTACGGATGTAACTGGGGGGGGAGAAAATGAAGTGTTACATCGACATGAACATGATACAACAAGAGACAGGGGAATCCCACTCTCGGGTTAGTTGTATACGGTGAGAGACTCAGACTCCAGTTGAGGACTTATCGAGCCATGTTGTTTGTTGTTGGTTACCCTATGATTTACGATGTGAACCAGTTCAGTGATGAAAGAATTGCATCCGTTCTCTTCTGTTCACTTTGTTCTTTGAGCCTGATTACCATTGTTGTCATCATAGATAATGATCTTCAGTCACGTCCAGCTGCAAGTTGTGTTCCATGCATTCTAACAAGCGAATCATTGTTGTGTCAGATGCGCTTCACAAAACCAGATTCTCTAACATAAGATATTCCACATTTCCTGTGATGATATTCTGTGGTGTGATACGGTGATGTCATACAGTGATGCGTGGTTGTAATCAACTCTAGGAGCTTAGATCTGCAGCAACCTTTACATGACTCTCGAGTCACATTGGTGGATCTGATCACATTGGTGGCTATAGCCAATATCCTACCACCGTTCTCGTAACCATAATCGTAATCAGCGTGAAAAGAGCTCTGCCTGCTGCTGAGGATGTTAGCAGCTCAATTTTTTGCGAGTAGAGTGGCGGATTTCATGACTATGAATCGTTATTATTAATTATTAGACAATCGAGTCGCTGAATCAGGGATTAAGCGAGTTCCCGATCCTGCGACCAAAGCTATTTTCAGTGAGACAAAACTCTGTCCAGAGTCAGCGAGCACAGCTGTCGCAAATCTAATAAAACTTTTCTATTCATATGGGCTGAATTCTATTCCTCACCCAGTTCAAGACTTAAATAATGATTTAATTGGCTTCTCTCTAATCAATACAGATTTTACGCATAATAAGCTTTCGAATGATGTGTAGCTGTACTTGATTTTCGTAGGAATAACCAGAAATATTCCATTCAGAAGTTCGTCAGTTTCTCGAACGCTCGCAAGAAGTAAATCATTGATTGTTGTACAATTCATCAGCGGCTATAGAGCATTGACAATTTCTTCGCGGGGAAAGTTGATGATTACGAAGAAGTATCGACATAGTTTCGGATATTGGAAAAAGATAGTTTTAAAGAACCACATAGCTTGACGTCCAACACAATTATATCTGAAGTGGTTAGCTGCTGTTTTATAGTACTGAGATCAAAAAATTTTCTTTCTAAAGAAATTGACTCATCGAGCGGTTGTAGGCTGTAGTATTGAATGGGAACGCCACATTTAATCAGTCCCTCACAATCCAGCGATGTCACTGAATCGGCTATACAATTCATGCGAGCGTTTGGGGAGCTGGTCAACTTCTGTACGGAATATTCTGGTGATTCCGAAGTAAAGAAAGTAAGGCTAAACATTATTCAAACGTTTCATACGAGCAGAATTGGGATTTATTAGAGAGAAACTGAATCCTTTAATCTTAAACAGTGGCGAATGACTATGGATTCGCGAAAAATAATCATGCGTGTCTCTTCTATTAACACTTATGAGTAGCTGTGTTACTATTAAATCATCTATGGACTAGTCGTAATTCTCCTCACAGCCCGCACACATGGGGTAATGAGGTAATCTGCTTTAATCTGACGTATCCTACATGCCAATCGCAGAGCTTAGAAGACACTAAATATGAGACTTGTGTTTGTTTGTAATCAAAGGCTATTGTAACTTCATCCTAGTAAATTGATCCCCAGCCACTTTCGGCTATAAAACCGGTGTGTCAGGGGTGTGGGAGCGCTGTAAGCCTCCAACTGGGTCTGGGTGCAACAAATTGCCTTCTAGAACCCTGAGACCTGAGAGTAACTGCCAGAAAATTTGAAGATCTCTGGACTCAACATATCGAGGATTGGAAAAATCCATATTCCCAAAGTCAAAATTTAGCCCTGTGTTACCTGACTACCTTGTTTGAAATCAAACGGAGCTCATAATCCAAGTGCAAGTACCACAGCTTGTATGCCTAATTCGTTGGTTAATCAGATGTTTGATTTTTCCTATGTTTGATCCATCGATATTTATTAGCAGGTCAACTGCCACAATCTGCTACAAACTGAGACAACCTTCCCACCACTGGTGAATCACAGCAGATCCAGCCACATTCGCGGAAGCAGTCAACTGTTACTTGCCACAGTATTGCCAGTCTGTGCGGCGTGCTTATCTGCTATGTACACTGATCTGCAATGAACTTCAGCGCTATAAAGGTATTGAGGCTTACGGCACCAGTGTATGAGGTGTGATAGGTTGTGCTGTGAGTCATAGCACAGTAGATCTAGTCACTGATGTACTCAGGGAAGCTAAAGATTTGTCTTTCATATCTCAGAGTTGTCTCATCGGTTTTAGTTTGTTCAAGCAGTGAGTTAACCAGCATGGATCAGACACAGGAGGAAGTGATCAGGGAAAACCATAATGACATCATCGACACACTCAGGGCCCATCCTGAGGCATTCAATCGCCTGCTGGGAGAGATGTATCAGGATAAGCTGATTTCACCTGACGCTAAACAATCTATGACAATCGACACCAGACATGACAGTCCTGAAGATAAACGGCGTAAGGTTGACGACCTTCTTGGCAAATTGTGCTCTCGCTTTTCAAAAGTTGATTTGCAAACATTATGCGCAAAACTGAGGAAAGTGGAGTTAGATGGTTTGGTGAAAAAGCTGGAGGCGGAGTTGGAACTGAAGTCTGCTGCAGGCAGTCAGTATGCACCGCAACATCAGGTATTGTAGTTTCATTATCATGGAAGCGGGTAACCGTCTTAGTAATGATCCTTAATCGAGGTGCGACTAACATATATAGTAAACGCTTGTCATTCATTTCATCATATTCATTGCTTTCGACAGCTAGCTCTCAAGTTGAAAGTCGGCATTGGACAAACTAATCTGTAGCTGCGACCAGCTACTTATCTTATTCTCTAGCAACTAATTTACTTGCTCTTGCTTATCACTGTCAATTCCCGTTACAGATTTGCTTAATGGTACGAATATGTGCCGATATTCAAATGCCTTTTCTTATTGGAACGATTGCTACTACAATGGGTAGCTTATGTTATTCTTGTGCTTCCTGCAGTGATGGATCGCGCTCGCACTGGTCGCTGATATCGGTGATAATATACTCAAACTGCTGTGATAAATCTTCACCATATAATTGTGATACAAACTTAGCTCCCATATTTAGTCTTTCAAATTCTACAGTTTACATGGAAGATTGTGTCGACCGAAGCAGATTACCTGAAATATGTGGAGTGCAATGATGAATACGATCAGTAGGAAAGCTTATCAACTCCATAAATACTTTATAAATACAGCTAGTCATAAGTTCTCGTAGCGGAGATACCGGCACGCTTCCTTTCTCATTCTAATGGCTGGTGTTCATTTTACACTCTCTTATCCGTCTTACATAATGAGACATGAATAGCTCATAGTGAAGGTACGAGAGCGTATAATGAACAGCAGCCATTAGGATGAGAGTACCATAGCTGGTAATAAAGACATGGAAGTGAGAATCTCTGATTTATTTTACAAACTTTTCCTCATGCCATTGTTCTATCTTTTGTCATGGTTACCTTGCATCCCGAAGTGGGCAGGGCATAAAATGAGGCCCATTGGAAATATGTATGGTTTTGTTAGATTTGCGAAAGCAGCGCTTGTTTGTCTACCTCTGGACAGAGTTCTATCCGACTGAAAATAGCTCTGGACATGTCGCAGGCTTGCGGGGTCGCAGGGTCGCGGGGCCGCAGGGTTGCGAACTTGGTTTTATTTGCAGTGCTTGATAAGCGGCTAAGATATTGCTTTCAATGAATGCAAAATTTTAATTGTTCATCGTAGTGGGCGAAAAGCAAAGCTATGAAATAGAAGTGTTACCTTACACTCGAAGTCACAGGCAAAATTATTGATATTGGAACTGAGCATATGAACTGAGGGATAACGAACCTGATTCGATTTCTGTTGTGCAGGCTGACACCTCAACAGACACAGTGCGCTTGCAAACTTCTACCGCAGCCAGAATCAGACCCTACCACCAAGAATCCGCCCAGCCAATGAGGACAAACCGTCCCGTTCCTCAGGTATGAAAGGCAGAGAATTTTACGACCCTATTGGCAGGCCTGCGGGTGTCAAATGGATGATGTCATGATATGCCAGCTAGAGTCTGCACTTAGTACGCTTTCTCTCAGTGCCTATGACATCAACAGCCACGGTGTGGGTTAAAGCTGGTGTAATGCAAGCGAATGACACAAGAGCAAAAAATGCTGTATAGTTTTTGTTTTACTCCCTGAGCAACATTTTCTCCACCGAAAGTCCTGCCGCAGTTACCTGCCCTCTCACGCTCTACACGCTGCTTAATTGGCAGCCTCTCATCACTGCTTCGACAAAAAACTCTTTGTTGTTTAGCGGTTATGTAAGTATTTGAAGAGCAAGAATGAAGGTGGGTAGGGGTTTGGTTTGGGTTAGGTAGTTTTTAATTGGTAAATAAAGATGAGAAGAAATATTTCAGTATTTCATGGAGTATTTTATTGGGGAACTAATGTAAACGACTAAGATTCTACGCTTGTATTGAGTTGTTTCCAGTTTTCTCACAGCTTTCGTTGCTATATGATCGCTGGTATCGGCTCCTTTCTTGTACGGATGCTAGATAGTGTGCCAGTTGTTTATGATGGCTTTCACCACAGAAGCGTGTAATATAACAGACAAATTAATATTAATCTGTATTAATCAGCAAAAACTTTTCTTTCTATTAAGCCATCATACATCTTGTCACTTCACTCTCCACTGCAGCGAATATGTGGTCCTTGGGTTTGTTCACACTTCCTTTCCTACTTGAGGCGTAATGAAATTTTACAATGCCCAGGTCACTGAGCCACCTCCTTCCTCAAACACAGCAGAAGGTGATGGGTGTGAGAGCTCTAGTGATTAGGTCGCACAGCCTGAGACAGCTGATGCTGTCAATGTTCCCTCTGACCTAGAAAACGCCAGTGAGTTGACTTACGTCTGTGCTTATCTTATGATTACTGGTGTACAGGCTAATTTTATTATTTCGGTTTTAGCTGTTCCAGAAGACCGGGTTAACATCAACTACGATGATGTAATCGGGACAGGATCTTATGGGGTAAAGGTCTATAAGGGGTGCTATGATGATGCCGATGTTGCGGTGAAAGTCATGCCATTTCTGCTGGAGGACAATAAGCCGTCTCCAGAAGTCATGATGCATATGTGAGTTGTAAGAAGGCCTATGTACCTTGCCATGTTCACGAATGATCCAATTTGGCTTGTGTGAACCTCCTGCCTCTCTACCCAATATCGCTAATTATTGCTCACAATTGCATCCACGTGTAATTTCATGAGTCAGTTCATTACCTGCTCTAGCTTTTGACCCTAAAAATACCTCTTCGAGCATCAAAGGCGTCACGTATCCTGAGGTCAATTGTCAGAAAAAACGAAGCCAAAGCGAAACGAAAACAAACCGATAACACTGGCAAATGATAGTGAATGGAGTGGATGTTTCCGCACAGATAAACAGGTGAAAACAAATCCCCAAAACAACCCTGTTTAGAGAAGACAGCATGCTGGAAGTGGTGATTGACCCAGTACAATTGGCACTAAGCTTCGTACCTTCGCTACGCTCAGGTGCTCCACAAGCCACCCTTCAGGCAGCTATGAGGAGTGCCCCCTAAAATTGAAAATCCTGGGGAGAACCCTGATTGGTAGCATTCTTAATCAATATCACAGACATATTTTCTTCTTCCATCGATGAAAGACCGAAACAATTGTATGTCATGAGAGCCAATATTTTTAATGATGCTCTGGCATACAATGGTAAATTGAAAGGGATAAACAAGTTTTGCTCTTTCATAATCTGCAATAAGATTTAAAAACGGATATCTAGATCCTGAGACAGAGGCAAATGAAGGTGTGATGGGAGTTTTATTTTCAGTCTCAATCTAAATCTGAAATCAGACTATCAAGCGGACGTTAAGGTCCTGAGATTTACGTAAGTCGAGTTATATCGCTCAAGAAAACTGCACTTGTGGAAGTCTTCGATATGAGGGACTGTTTCTTTTGTGATATAATTGAACTGGTGTAAACCTCAGGAAGCAGATGTCCGCTGTAACCAAATATTCTTAGCTCAGCCATGTGAAAATGTCACATGATATCATAATCCATAGCCTGTATGGCTGCTTGACAGACAAAAGGATCACAGGGCGTTCACCTCTGTAAATGGTGCCACTCCGTAGCCTCAGCCCATGCCGGAAATCGGAGTACGGTCAAATTTTCTCTGGAGCCGCAGACGTTTGTGTCCTGGTCATCCCGGCGCTCTAATAGCGCAATAATTGTCTTGAAAGGTTGGATCAGGTTCTCATCCTTGGCAGTTGCTTCCTATATTTCTGCAGTCCAATCTTGCTCCAGTCAGATTATGCTCTCCAACGGTTCATCCTTGGATTGCACACCTTAGCTCGAATAGAACTGCTGAGCTGATTGGCTACTAGCTGCTGTGGTCCTATATGGACGTCATCATTTCGTGAGACGCATCCTCAGTCTCTAGAGCCTGCGTTAAGTCTGTTTCAATGGCTTCTCCATGATACTCCGCAGTGGTCTGTGATCCACATATGCCGCTGTCCAGTTGCTCAATGTGTACTGGCGGTACCTCTACATAGTCCAGACCACTGTCAGCAGCTCCTTCTCTATTGGCTTGTATCTAGCCCCTGTTTCTGTTGGCGCCCAGCTTCCAAATGCTATCGGTTGACCTTCTTGCATGAGAGCAGCACCAAATCCCTTGTCACACGCATCACATTGTATTTATAGGTCCTTCCGGCTATCGTAGTATATCAGTACTAGGGGTGTTTGACAGCAGTTGCATTATTTCAACTAAGATTCTCTCATGATCCGCCTTCCACTCAAACCTGACATTTTCCCTCATTAGTAGACAGAGCGGCTCTGTACTTTCAGCTGCATTAGGGAGGAACCTGGAGAGGGATTGTATATTTCCAGAAACCTGCCTACACCTGGCATATCTGTGGATGCTGCCATTCCTTGATGGCAGATATCTTATCTTTGTCCGCTTGAAGTTCCATTGCTGACACTCTGTGTCTAAGGAAATTGATCTCCTCTCCGTGTAGCTGTAGCTTCTCACAATTCAGGCGGATTTCCTTGTCTCTGCACTTACTAAGGAGGGCTCCGGAGGTTCTCATTGCGCAATTGAACGGCTTCTTCACCGGTCTCTCCTGTTCCCACAGTGATAGCACCATCAGCAACACGCACTACGCCCCTCAGACCATCCAGTGGTTGAATCGTCTCTGGAAGATTTCTGCAGACACATTTAGGCCGAAGGGTGAGTGCAGGAGCTGATATCGGCTGAAAGGAGTATAAAATACTGTGAGCATGCTTGAGGTATGGTCTAGTTTCACATGCCAATAGCCATACTTTAAGTCGACTACTAAGAAGACTTTGGCATTCTGGAGCATGGGGAGCACATCACCGATGGTGAGCATAAAATATCGCTGTCACTGTGGTGCCTTGTTGAGCTTCAAACCGGTCGATTCATGGTATGATCTCACCATTTTGCTTCTGTGCTCTAATCAAGTTAGACTCTCACGATGGCGGTTCCTCAACTTTGCATATCCTCTCCCTTTACTCTATTGACTGCAGGGATTTTGGCATTTTGCCTACTTTAAGCTGTGCATACACTGGTTGCAAAATATCTACGGATTAAAGGCTTGCGCAATGTAACGTCAAATACGGCTCAACTCGGTGGACTATTGCAGCCGATTGATTCTTTGCACTATAAACATCACACTCTCAGTGATTGGTCAATTATAAACTAGTGACTTCCTCTCTACCGCGTTGCTTGCGAGTTCGACTCGAAAGTCATATGTGCAACTTGAGCATGAATTAATAAAAATATTTTTGTTGCTCAGCTTGACGGCTGAGAATGATTGCTAGCAACTTTTTTGGATTAGATGAGATACCAAAGGACTAGGAACCAAGCAGTTTTCCTAGTGAGTACAATGGCACGAAAGTTGATCATTACTTCTGTGTAACTAATCACTTGGATTTATTCTGTACAAGCAAATGTAACCTCAGCGTACTGGCTCACATAGCCATTTGTAGAAAACATATATAGGCTATGGTATCTTTGTAGTATGGAAGTTGAGATTAACCCAATGCTGATCTAATCAACAATTTTTGATGGTAGTTTCTTCAGGGAATTGTTTTAATTTTGCTGTCTTGGATAAAATACTAGTATCTGATTGGACAATAGGCAACAGCTCCGTGGATTAGTTTGATTTCTATGAAATTCAAATCTTGTTCCTGATTTAGTTGGCGGACTCTGACATTGCGCTGTCCAGGTACCAAAAATTTTCTCGCAGCCAATCCGCGGATCGCTTTTTCACAGATTCAGAGCTGGCATACGCACGTCCCTAGTGCAAACAAGACCAAGTCTATTTCAGTTCACAAAGAAATGTTTCGGGTCTCTTCTTCAAGGAAATTATTTTGTACGTGGTTCTAAGACAGGCAAGAGACTGAGCCACCACAAAAGCGCACATGCTGAAAACTGCAGATGATTGATTGACAGGTAATGCGGGCAACTGTGGGGGCAGCTACAGTACTATTGTCTTGTCTTGTCTTTATTTAGGCCTGTAAAGCCATCAGTCTCACAGAAGAGCTAAGGCGACGAAGCCCATCTGCTCAAACCCGCACACTATCAAGGCAACTTTGATCTAGCATCGCACCCTCAATCTGCCAGAGGCATTAATAAACCTTAGCAGTTACTATTACAGTACTATTACAAAAGCCTATAATATTTGTGCTTCCAGATGCATCCATATGACCAGATGTGGCAAACTATGTTCTACTCACTGCGTTAAAACAAATATTTTACTTCATCCAAGACTGTTGGCCATCTGCACTCAGCTCCACTCCTTTTGACATATTTAACATCAATGATTACCTTGAAGAAAGTCTGCAATGTACTGGAATTGTGTTTTAGGACACTCCGTCGCCCAAGTGTAGTGGTATTCCATGGTTTGGTCAAATTACCGGACGACTACGGTATCATCATGGAGTTGGCAGATACTGACCTAGAAAAGCGAGCGAACATCAAAAGGAGACCAAACGCACCACCACCTGTATAACTGAGCTTCAAACTGGCAATGTCAGTGAAAGAAGTGTAGCAATCTATTGTGAGTTTCATCTTTTGTAGTTGAGTAGCACCACTGCGTTCAAGTACCTCTGCGACATCAGCTGTGCTCTAGAATACATCCACAGAAAGGGAGTATGGCACCTGGATGTAAAACCGAGCAACATCCTGGTACATAAACCTACCCTAATCCCACTCACAAAGACGAAGAAAAACATTTCACTAAATTGAGAACACTACGCATAGTTAAAAGGCTTTCCTCGTGCTAGTAAAACAGAGTCATCCGTTACATATATTTTCATGTAGTTTTTCAGTGGTTTTGCTAAGCTTTTGAAGAACTCGCAAGTGAACTTTCTTAACAAATATAGAGCAAAATTTACTGTAACTTTTCATCTTTTAGATCTTTGGTAACTCAGCAAAGCTAGCTGACCTGGGACTGGCTTTTTACAAAGACTTCTTTGTTACCAAGAGTGCTCGCAGCCAGATTGGTAGGTGATTGTTATTTAGAGTTCATCAATTTAGTACCATGTAGACTTAAATAATACATTAGTCCGCTACTATATTGAAGGAACCACATTGTACCGGCCTCCTAAGTGATTCAGGACAAAAAGTAAACCATCGGAGAAGCATGATGTTTGATCTTTTGGCATCACTATAATTGAGGTCCTCACAGGTGACATATGTACAGCTCAGCTCCTTGAGCGTGAAATGTGTGGATCAGTTCTGCTACTATGATAATATGCGTATGCGTTGAGCAAACAGGATGTCCTTGAAAGCTGAGACGCAAATGCTCCTTTCTCTCATGTTGCTTCTCTCCAATTACTCTTGCAACCTCTTCTTCTTCGTTCGTTTTGCCATACTTCGCACTGCGAACTTCACGTCTTCCATGTCTCTCTATTTTGTCCCACTTCTCTGTTCACTTCTAGGTCTTCCTTCGACCATTCGTCTCTCCCTCCCTCCCTCCCTCCCTCCCTCCGTCTCTCTCCCTGACTCTCTAGCAAGCATGTTTGTAGTGTGGTAGCGTTAAAAGGGATCATTATAATTCTAAATGCAGATTCAGAACGGTAATCTGTAATATAAAAATAAGGTTTTCGGCGAACGTATACAGAACGGCTTGCTTGGCGTTCTTTGCACGTCCATGGATCCAAATGCAACCGCTAAGCATCAGGCTGAGCTCAGGAAATAGCTATGGAATTGCTCAGGAAGAAAACTTCACCGGGGCAAGGTATTGTCAGTTTTGCCACTACAGACAGCAAAGATGGACGCCGCAATGGATGTACACGGTAAGATTCATGTCACTCTTATAAAACATGAATAATGATTCAGGTCTCCATTTGCTTTTCTTCTTTTTTTCTGTGTAAAAAACTGGCATCCTGATGGTTAGTTTTGATTGTGCCTTTGGATCTAAAGCTCATAACTCACTGCCAGACACTTTCGCTAGATAAAAGACCTCTACTGTATGATTGCTTATACATGACTCACTTCATTACTCAATGACTACAGAATAACGGACTAAAGCTGCTTTTACAAATCCACAATTTCAGCGTCAGACAGACGTCCGGGTTTGTTAAAGTTGGAGACAGCAATGCTGTCGGGCCATGAGTCCGCTTTTACATAGTCCACGTCAGTCAAAATTCCAAAACCATTAGCGCCTTGCTATCGGATAGCGCAGCCGCAGACTGGCCAGTCATATATTAGCTGAAGCGGCGTGCTAGTCCTAGTGCACATACTAGTCGCTAGTAGCTGGTTTTGATTGAAATTGACGGCATGGACCGAAGATGCCTTGACTCTATAATTGAGATTTAAACCATGGTTATTATGGTAGTAACAGTGTTTAACTGCTTCAACAACAGTCTTCAAATAGGACCAAATTGTGAAGGTTCTATTACCAGAAATATATGTACTATTGGCGCCTACAGAATGGTTGTGCCACATCTCATTGATGATTCTGATGGAGATGATGAAGATGGTCTTCCATCTAATCATCTTGGAATGCTCAGGAATTATTTTTGGATGTCCAAAGCTCAATTTCAGAAATTGTTGGACAGAGTGACGTCTTACATCACTCATAAAGACACTGCTATGAGAGTGAGCATATCCGCTAAGCAATGGCTAATGGTTAGTTCCACCATTGATTCCTCTTCGCATTTCATGAGCGTTGCATGACTGTGAGGCTGTGTGTTGATGTATGTAATTCTTGTAGATTACTCTGAGATATCTCGGAACAGGGATACCCATGACTGCCTTGCACTATGAGTGCGCTCTATCGTGTGCAGCCATCTCTCAAATATCTCAAACATGAAGGATGATTTTCTCACTACTCCTACTTCTTTTGATAAATGGGTCCGCATTTCTAATGCTCTGGAACGAGCCTGGATTTTTCCTAATGCTATAGGTAAGACATTTTACTCCGATGAAGCGTTATAATATTTCACAAAATCGTGCTTTTTCATGTTTTTGTTAGGTGCCACCGATGGCACACACATCCTTTTGACCAAAACTGGCGTTCTGGCAGCCAATACTATAACTATAAAGGGATGGAGTCCATAGAGCTCATGGCAGTTTGTGATGCCAACTACAGATAAAATTTCTGTATTATATATGTCACCATTTCGGTACAGCCATGTGACAATTGATATGGCATTGCAGGTTCACTTACATCGACGTTGGGTCAGAGGGCCGTTGTTCAGATGGTGGTGTATTCTCGAATACATCATTGCTAAAATTGGTTGAGGTTTCTTCCTTCTACCTCCCTGAACCCCGGACGCCTCCTAATGGTGATGACACGCTACCATATGTGTTTGTGGGGATGAAGCTTTTGACTCAGAATACGTTTTGGCAGTACAATCAAACTTATCATGGTTGGACTGTTTATATCTTACGTCATTGTGTGTCATAGACGTTCCCGATGAAGCCTTATCCAGGGAGACTGCTGCCAATGGATCGGAAGGTAAGTCGGTGTACTCAATTCACCTGTAAAAACTGTCCCCATTAACATTAGGCTCTTTATATCAGGTTTTCAACTTTCGCCTTTAACGATGTCGATGGCAAGTAGAGAATGCATTTGGTATCCTTGTTGCTACTTTATGCATGAAACTCACACGTGTGTGAAAAATGTAAACAATCATTTCAAAAACAGGCAAAAACCGGAGAAAAATGGCTCCGGAGCCATTCCCAAAAACAGGGTTAAAATTCGGTGGGACCGAAGGTTTGGTTTGTGAGTTGCCTTCCCTTGTGCAGTTGGACGTCTGTCGGACGCTGGAATTGTGGTTTTGAAAAAGCAGCTTAATGGTGTGATGATAAATATTCAGTGCTATCCATATTCTCCTTCCCTCCCTCTCCCTCTCCCACACCAAAGAACAGAAACGAGTCGAGA
>ERZ1740065.858-NODE-858-length-17274-cov-15.341367_pt1 | contig 17274 bp, 9 predicted proteins | sample MGYA00581738_ERZ1740065 | MGnify/ENA primary metagenome ERZ1740065 (study PRJEB43018, sample SAMN04849749) | marine metagenome | isolation source: floating plastic debris | place: Pacific Ocean | collected 2008-09-01 | study: EMG produced TPA metagenomics assembly...
CACGACCGAGGAATTCGCGATCGCAAATCACCAATGCCTTTTCATTAGAGTCCACCGAACCCAGGTGTAGTTCCTCTTGACGCACCATCAGATTACCTGCGATCGCATCAGTGGGCTGTACCTGGGACTCATCCACTAACCCCAGGGCTGTGTGCCAACCGTCGGACCGCCGCCGAGCTTCAAGAAAGTTAGCCTGGGTGACAAAATCAGCAATAAACTGAGACGCCGGCTGTCCGTAAATTTCTTCGGGGCTAGCCAACTGCTCAATTTGACCTGACCGCATCACCGCTACACGGTCGGCAATGGCAAGGGCCTCTTGCTGGTCATGGGTGACAAAAATGCCCGAAGCCCCCACCCCTTTTAAGATGCTGCGCACCTCCTGCCGCAGATATAGACGCACTTGCACATCCAAATTGCTAAAGGGTTCATCCAACAACACCAGGGAGGGGCGCGGGGCTAGGGCCCGTGCCAGGGCCACCCGCTGCTGCTGCCCCCCCGACAGGGCATGGGGAAAGCGCTTTTCCAATCCGGCTAGCCCCACTAGACGAATGGCCTCATTGGCCAGGGTAAAAATTTGATTATTGGGCATCCGTCGATGGCGACTGAGATGCTTTAAGCCAAACGCCACATTGTCGATAACGCTCAGATGGGGAAACAGGGCATAGTCCTGAAAGACGATCCCCACATCGCGGCGCTCAGGGGGAACGGCAGCTCCCTGGCCACAGACCGGCTGCTGGCCTAGCTCAATCCAACCGGTCTCAGGAATTTCAAACCCCGCAATCGTTCTCAACAAGGTGGTTTTACCGCATCCCGATGGCCCCAGCAGAGCTAACAGCTCTCCCTGGCACAGCTGCAGACTCACCTGATCGATGGCAGGGACGGTCTGTTGCGGATACTGCTTAGTTACATTGTGCAGCTGCAGCACCGTGGGCAAAGATGTCGATGGCAAATCAGAAACCTGTGAAAGCGCGGGCATAGGGACTGAGGCGAAATAACGTTATGTGGGAATGGGCTATTGAGACTGGGACTCAATAACACCCTGTGGTCATCATATCGCCATGGCTACTTTCTAGGGTGCAGGGGATCTATTTCCTATGGGATTTGTACGAGATCGGCCCTAGGGACTGTCCGTATGACTGAAAATCAGGCTATGACTGGCTTATTCAAATCGGCAAATCACCACAGTATTTTTTATCAGAGAACGGAAATGTCTGGTTTGTAGGCAGAATAGCTAATTAGTGGTTTTGACTACCGCGATTAAAAAACGGAGATAATCAAAATGAAGACTCGTGCAATTCAACTATTTTTGAGCCTGGGTGTAGCCGCTACCGTTGCTGCCTGTGGTGGTGCGACTGACGCTGTGAAAGATGCTGGTGACGCCGCTGGTGATGCTGTAGATGCGGCTGGCGAAGCGGCTGGTGATGCTGTGGATGCCGCTGGTGACGCGGCTGGTGATGCTGTGGATGCCGCTGGTGATGCTGTAGATGCGGCTGGCGAAGCGGCTGGTGATGCTGTGGATGCCGCTGGTGACGCGGCTGGTGATGTTAAGGAATCCGTTGAAGGCGCTGTGGACGATGCCAAGGACGCTGTCACCGGTGAAGGTGGCGAAGGTGGCGAAGGCGGCGAAGGCGGTGAAGGTGGCGAAGGCGGCGAAGGCTAATCCATAGGCTAATTCGATGGTGTGGCAAATGCCCTAATGCATTGGGGTATCTGCGTATCAGGTTAGGTTTATAACTTAAGGTTTACAGGGATATCTACTGTCCTAACCTGACGGATAGCCGTCATGCCATCAGCTGCGCCCCTAAAGGCCCACTAAAGGCCCACTAAAGGCCCCGTAAGAATGGAGGATTTCTGGCGTTAGGGTCAGGGGGCCTCCATTTTTAATAGACAAGATATAAATGAGATTTTTTGATTAATGCACACAGGTCACTGCTAATATCGGTCAACTGATATTGTGCAACCCCAGGGTGGTTACCAACTCCTAATAAATCTCACCCTTGGGAGTGAGAGAAAGTCCTACAATGATTTGGATTTATTGATCTGGGTCCTGTGTGTGGGACTCCAGATTTGCCCTAGATTCTTCCCAAAGCCAAGCCTATGCCTCGCCGTAACGACCTTAGCAAGATTCTTTTAATTGGTTCCGGACCAATTGTCATTGGCCAGGCTTGCGAGTTTGATTATTCGGGCACCCAAGCCTGCAAGGCTCTGCGGGAAGAGGGCTATGAGGTGGTGCTAATCAACTCCAATCCGGCCACTATTATGACCGATCCTGAAACGGCGGATCGCACGTATATTGAGCCCCTCACCCCTGAACTGGTGACTCGGGTGATTGAGCAGGAAAAACCCGATGCCCTACTGCCCACCATGGGGGGGCAAACCGCGCTTAATCTGGCGGTTGATTTGGCTAAGGCGGGGGTGCTGGCCGAGCATGGTGTGGAGCTGATTGGAGCAAAGTTAAACGCCATTGAAATGGCAGAGGATCGCCGTCTCTTTAAGGAGGCCATGGAGCGGATCGGTGTGGGGGTGTGTCCGTCGGGTCTGGCGGAAACCATGGATGAGGCCCAGCTCATTGCCAATGACATTGGCACCTATCCGTTGATTATTCGACCGGCGTTTACCTTGGGGGGCACCGGTGGCGGCATTGCCTACAACCAGGAAGAATTTGAAACGATTGCTAAGTCTGGTCTAGATGCCAGCCCGGTCTCGCAGATTTTGGTGGAGAAGTCGCTGCTGGGCTGGAAAGAGTATGAGCTAGAGGTGATGAGGGATCTGGCCGATAACGTGGTGATCGTCTGCTCGATTGAAAACTTAGACCCCATGGGTATCCACACCGGGGACTCCATTACGGTGGCTCCGGCCCAAACCCTGACTGATAAGGAATATCAGCGGCTGCGAGATGCCTCTATCAAGATCATTCGTGAAATTGGAGTGGAAACGGGGGGCTCCAATATTCAGTTTGCGGTGAACCCGGATACGGGGGAAGTGATTGTCATTGAGATGAACCCTCGGGTATCCCGCAGTTCGGCGTTGGCCTCTAAGGCAACTGGGTTTCCCATTGCTAAATTTGCTGCCAAGCTGGCGGTGGGCTATACCTTGAGCGAAATTTCTAACGACATTACGCAAAAAACCCCGGCCAGTTTTGAGCCCACCATCGACTATGTAGTCACTAAGATTCCTCGGTTTGCCTTTGAAAAGTTTCCGGGCAGTGCCCCGCTGCTTACCACCCAGATGAAGTCGGTGGGGGAGGCCATGGCTATTGGCCGTACGTTTCAGGAGTCCTTTCAAAAGGCACTGCGCTCGTTGGAGACGGGGCGAGCGGGCTGGGGGTGCGATCGCAACGAAAACCTACCCACCATTTCCAAGGTGCGCTCCAGTCTGCGCTCCCCTAACCCAGATCGCATTTTCTCCCTGCGCCATGCGCTGCAGCTGGGTCTGAGCGCCCAGGACATCTACGAACTCACGGGTATAGATCCCTGGTTTCTCGACAAGCTGCAGGACCTGCTGGTGACTGAAAAATGGCTTAAGCGCACCCCCTTAGACACCATTACCCCAGAGCAAATGATGGCGGTCAAGCAGCAGGGCTTTAGCGACTGCCAAATTGCCTACGCCACAAAAACCGATGAAGACCGCGTGCGTACCCAGCGAAAATCCCTGGGGGTGATCCCGGTTTATAAGACGGTGGATACCTGTGCTGCGGAGTTTGAGGCCTATACCCCCTATTACTATTCCACCTACGAAAGCGAGACGGAGGTTAAACCCTCAAACCGTCGCAAGGTGATGATTCTAGGCGGGGGGCCTAACCGCATTGGCCAGGGCATTGAGTTTGACTACTGCTGCTGCCACGCCTCCTATGCCTTGCAGGACAATGACTTCGAGACCATTATGGTCAATTCCAATCCGGAGACCGTATCCACTGACTACGACACCAGCGACCGGCTATATTTTGAGCCCCTGACCAAGGAAGATGTGCTCAATATTATTGAAGCTGAAAACCCGGTTGGGGTGATTATTCAGTTTGGTGGACAAACCCCCCTCAAGCTAGCGGTGCCACTACAGGCGTATCTGGCCAGCGGACCCGAGGTTAATGGCCAGCCGATTCAAACCAAAATATGGGGCACATCGCCGGATTCGATTGACACCGCCGAAGACCGGGAACGATTTGAGAAAATTCTTTGGGATTTGGCCATTACTCAGCCAGCCAACGGCATTGCCCGCAGCTATCACGAAGCCCTGGAGATCGCTCAAAAAATCGACTATCCGGTGGTAGTACGGCCCAGCTATGTGCTGGGGGGACGGGCTATGGAGGTGGTCTATTCCGATCAGGATCTAGAGCACTACATGACTACAGCCGTGCAGGTGGAGCCCGATCATCCGATTTTGATTGATCGGTTTTTGGAAAACGCCATTGAGGTGGATGTGGATGCCATTTGCGATCGCACCGGTCAGGTGGTCATTGGGGGCATCATGGAGCACATCGAACAGGCCGGGATTCACTCCGGCGACTCCGCTTGTTCGCTACCTACCATTACCCTCAACGACCAGGCCCTGGGTGTCATCCGTGACTGGACCATTAAGCTGGCCAAAGCTCTGCAGGTGGTCGGTCTCATGAATATTCAATTTGCCGTCAAAGATGACCAGGTATACATCTTAGAAGCCAACCCTCGGGCATCTCGCACCGTGCCCTTTGTCTCTAAGGCAACGGGGATTCCCCTGGCTAAGATCGCCGTGCTGATTATGTCTGGACAAACCCTGGCCGATGTGGACGTCACCCAAGAGGTGATCCCCACCCATCTATCGGTCAAAGAAGCCGTCCTGCCCTTTAGTAAGTTTCCAGGTACCGACACCCTACTCGGGCCAGAAATGCGGTCTACGGGCGAAGTTATGGGCATTGATATTGACTTTGGTCGGGCTTTTGCTAAAGCCGAATTGGCCGCTAGCCAAGAGCTTCCCCTGGGCGGCACCACCTTTATCTCCATGAACGATCGCGAAAAAGAAGCCGTAGTGCCCATTGCTAAAGAACTCTCAGCCTTAGGGTTTCAACTGATTGCCACCGCCGGTACCCGCAAAGTACTCCAGGCCCGTGGGTTAGACGTGGGGCTGGTCTATAAGGTGCACGAGGGGCGTCCCCACGTGCTAGATGCCATTAAAAACAAAGAGATTCAGCTGGTTATTAACACCCCCTCCGGTGCTACCGCCCAGGAAGATGATCGGATGATCCGTCGGACGGCCCTGGATTATAAAATTCCCACCATCACCACCCTGTCAGGGGCGCGGGCAACCATTAAAGCCATTCGCTCCCTACAAACACAACCCCTAACCGTTAAGGCCCTACAGGACTATATTGTTTAGACCATACTTAAACAAAACGACCTCTTTGCTTACAAAGAGGTCGTTTTGTTTAAATTCTAATAGGGCTATTGAAGATACTACAGGCCTAAACCCTTAGTCCCGATTGTTATTCCGATTGCTGCGATTACGACTCCAGCGCTTCTGACGGTGCTTTGCAATCGCCTTACGCTTTAGCTTCTCAGCTGGGGTCTCAAAGTAGCGGTGCTTTTTCATATCAGAAAAAATGCCCGCCTGTACAACCTTACGCTTAAATCTTCGCAGCGCTGATTCAATACCTTCATCATCCCCAAGGATAACCTGGGCCATAGTATTCTCCTTTAACGACAAAAATGGGGCAGACCAACCGCCCCATGATAAGACAGGGTTAAGTGTATGAAACACGTAACCCAAGTTAGGCAGATTCTAATTAGAACCGGCGACCACCGCCACCGCCGCCGCCACGTTCCTCACGGGGACGAGCCTTGTTAACACGCAAATCTCTGCCCATCCACTCTGCACCATCCAGGGCCTCGATGGCAGCAGTTTCTTCATCCTCTGAAGACATTTCCACAAAGGCGAAGCCACGAGGACGACCGGTTTCACGATCAGTGGGTAGATGAACACGAGCAACTGACCCATACTCAGCGAAGACAGCATTGATGTCCTCCTGGGTAGCATCGTAGGACAGATTGCCAACATAAATGGACATAGAGAGTCTCCTAAGTTTGATATGCAACGAGTTATACGGGAGATCCCTCTAGAATCAAATCGAAGTCGAAATTGAACTGGTCGAGTTGAACTGTGAGCGTATCGTACCGAAAACTGAAAGTTACTGAAGATAGTAACGTATTGCCATAGAACTCTAGCATACCCTGCTAACAACGTATTTCAATTCTTAAAGATTGCTTTTCATCTCCTAGGTAAAATCTGCTAAAGCCTTCTGAACTATGGGTTAGCGAGATATGCCGTCAGGAAGATCAAGTCTGAATTATTAGCGATTAAAATACTTGTCCAATTCAGCCCTTAGATCATCTAATGAGGTCGAAAGCAGATCAAATACGGATAGCTGGCTGGGATAGTAGGTCTGCACTAAGTTGTGGATAGTTTCATCGTCGGTTGGGTTTGCCCCACTGATGGTGTCGGCAACCCGATCGGCTAAGCGGCCACTGCCAGCAATGATAATGACCTGTCTGCCTAACTCTAGGTTTAACCTTAGATCCTTGAGCGATACCTGCCCCCCATTGATGAGAATGGTCATGGAGGGTAGGTGTTTGGCTAACACTGACGAAAACTTGGCCAGCCACCTGGACTCACTGCCCCAGTTTTCTCCAGGCACTAAGAAAAAATGGGTGTGGTGGGGCTCTAAATCGACTGGGGGGTAGTCTTGGTCGTTGGCTGTCTGGGGGCGAGGCTCACCGTCTGGAAAAATGACCCTGTTTAAAGGGGCAACGCCAATCAGATTAAACTGACCGCTCACATGGTGACGGGCTGCCCCCATCATGTGAATAACACCGGCGTCGGTGCCGCCATCTAAGACAGTGATATCCCGAGTATTAGACAGAGGGGCCAGGGCATCGTTAAAAAACTGCAGCAGCTTTGCCTGACTCTCGCTAGTCATGTGGCTGGCTCCGCCAATCACCAGCAGGGTAGGTGTGGGGCCTTGTAAGCCTACCGTCGATAGAGCTTTCTCGTAGCCTGTACCGTTGGCCACCTTCAGGATTTTGGCACGTTGCCCATTAGAAAACCTATGTTCAACCAGTGCGCTGTCTGAAGAATTGGGCATTTGGTATATCTCTTAACAAAAGCGGCCGACGGGCCTGTTGACGGCTAACCCACTTAACCATCTAAAAATACCCCTATCCTGTAAAAAATGTGAAAACTTATAGGATGGCTGACTGAACATTTAGGTGATTTTTAGGCGAATGTCTAAAGTCATAGGGCTGTGGTTAGGATCATGCCAGACGAGCCTGGGCTCGTTCTACATATTTTGAGAAAACATCCCACCCGTGGTAGCCGCCATTGACCAGCTTGCGCACTTTTCGCCAATCGCCTGCGCGAGCGGCCTGATCTACACCGCGCTCTTTAAAGTAGCAAGCCAAAACCTGGGCCGATATTTCTGGATCCATGGCCAGATCAGGATCGTTTTCTAAATCAACACCTAGCTTTTTGCCATAGGTACTATAGTTGGCCCGACCCGTTAGCTGAATGTAGCCGCGACCATGGTATTTGATCCCATCACCTGGATGGACATTGCCCAGGTCTGCCCGCTCTTCGTAACGTTTCCAATAGCTCTCTCCACCCCATTCATGGACTGGCTTGAAACCGCCGGTTTCAATGCGGATGGTGGCCAGCAAACCAATCAGTACCGAGTTATCTGAGATATCGTATTTTTTCATGGCTGCCAAGATACCAGGCAGATAGACTTTACAGTCCTCTAAGGGACATTCCAAAATCTGGGATACCTCGTCGGGGGCGATCAGCTGGGGGCCAGGGGCAGCTGCGCCGCCGTTAGTCTGACTCCCGCGATCCACAGCGCTGTTTTGCTCTGTCAGAATTGTTTTCAGAGCCTGAAAGTCAACATTTTCTTCCCATTCCAGAGCGTGTTGCCCTAAGGGTGGCAAGCTGCTGCTGGAGGTAATGGTTGCTGATGAGCGCCGCGCCGCGCGCCGACCAGTGGCAGGCGGGCTGCTAGGTGGAGTGGATACCAGTGGCTGTACCGCAGTCATTGGGGCAGCAGGCTCCTCAAAGGTTTCTCCTTCGGAAGCGGTGGTGGGCATTTCTATGTCTAACAGCGACCCTGAGTAGCTGCTCTCTTGTCGCTGCTGAGTGGCGGCCTGTTCGGCAAGACGTGCTTTTTCGGCTTCTAAACGCTGTGCGCGTTCTTCTAGATCGCGGTTTAAACGCATTAACGCCTGTTCAGCGTTGTTGGTGGCCTCCTCCAGGTCACGCTTATCGTCGTCCTGCTTCTCTTCGAGGCGGGCAACAAACCCTTCCACGTCTTTTTGAATAAAGGCTTCTACCCGCTGGGCAAAGGCTTTATAGGCATCTTCGTGAACTTGAAAACGTTTGTAGGGACCGGCTAGCTGCATAAACTGCCAGCCTTCGATTTTCATGCTTTCTGCCGTACTACGATAGTTACGATACTTGTCTCCGTGGCCAAAAAACTCTTCTACCGCGGCCGAGATTGCCACCGCCTGACTGACACCTAGAGCTATCCAACCAACGGTTTGATTGATGTTCTCACTATCACTTTTGAAACCGACCATGGCTGGAACCAGTACGCCACCAATAATGGTCACCATGCGAAGCCTGAAATGTTGGTTACGTTCCTTGGTGGCCCGCCCCTCTAGCCACATAACCTGGTCTAGCCAACGATTTTTGAGGAATTCTTTATGCAGTTCTGTAATCTCAAGTTTGTCAACCAGCCCCCCTAGGGTCTGCTTAAGATAGTCACTGTAGGCGTTTTTCTTGGCCATTTTTTCGGTTTTATTGTCTTAATTTAGATGCGGTTATGGGCGAGCTTAGTTGCAATAGGTCCTTGGATACATTGCCGGGCAGAAAAAATGTTGGCCCTAGCAATGGACGTCAGGGGGCTGCGGTGCCTGGCTCAAAAAGGCCTATGGCTTTGCGGCGTGGCTGATGTTGGGTAAGAAGTAGAAATATATAGATACATAGGAAGTTAAGGACGGCTATGGCCATACGCAAAGCAGAACGCAACTCAAAGGTACACGCTTAAGCTTTGGAATCTGACTTTCTGATTTTTTTGATTTATAAAAATTAACTTACGAACAATCTATCTTGTTTGATTGATACGGATACTTATCGATAAAGTATAAATTCGATTATTTGAGCTGGCATAAAGGTTTTGAAAACGTTACCGGCCTGTTGTTTTAGGCCCTATGTGTTGTTTTTAGTATTTGTGTCTCTACTATCTTTAGTATAGATAGACAGTGGCGGCTTTGCTGACTCGTTGCCAAACTCTGTTGTTTCATCTACCAATTCCATGGATTTAACGCTAGAAAAACTGGAAACAGAGTATAGCTCGGCATTTGAAGGTTGTTCGCTTCAGTCGGAGACAGAGCCCACGGTCAGGGGGATTGTGGGGCGCATGGTGCAGTTGCGATCGCACTATGAATCCGTTGAAAAAGCCACCGGAGTACCCTGGTGGTTTGTCGGTATTTTGCACTACAGCGAATGGAATTTTCGCGAACCGGCCCAATTTGAGCGTCAGGTAATCGACGTGCTGATTGCCAAAAAATACCATCAGGCTAAAACCCGTACCCTAGGTGCATTTCTGTGGGGATTTGACCTATGGAATGGGTTTCGTGGCGGTGCGGGCAAAGAATCGACCTGGGTTTGGGGCGGGACCAGTGTCCTGGGCGAAAATACGCCACGCATCGGGGCCGCTGCCGTTGTGCGCTATCTGCTACAGCAACAGCTAATCGATGTGGGCAGCCCCAAGACCGCCACCGAGCTGCTAGTGCTGGCGGATACCCTATTTAAAATTAGGCCAGATCAGGGATTTAAGCTGGCCCAGGACGAGAAAATGCTGGTCAGTGCCGGTACCCGTTTAGACCTGGTGACAGACGACCCAGACAAGGGCGGCCATGTGAAAGTGCGGATTCCAGATGGTGTGCTGTTGGGTCAAAACGACCGCGTTGACTGGTACGTATTTGCCCAGCACATTCAGCTAGAGGGGACGGAACCCAATAATAAACCCATGGATCCCCCCGCTGAGCCAGAAACAAAGATTGCAGAAAAAGATCGGGGGCGACCCATTACGGTTCCAAAGCTGGGCACGGTTTATCTCGGCGAACCTATTTTGACCGGCGGTAACTTTAGCTGGGCTGAAGCGACCAAAAACGGGAATCGCATTCCCGTAGATGAGACTGTGGTCAATGGCATTTTGCAGATTGCCGAAGCTATGGAAGAGGTGCGAGATTACCTGGGGGGACGTCCCATCACTGTCAACTCCTGGTATCGTGATCCCGCCTCAAATCGCAAGGCCGGTGGGGCCAGTCGTTCTCGCCACCTCTCAGGCGATGCCGTCGATTTTGTGGTTCAAGGTATTTCTCCACCGGAGGTAAACCGAAAGCTAGAGCCCTGGTGGCGAGATCGCGGTGGGATTGCCAGTGCCTCGGTCTTTACCCATATTGATGCTCGGGGATACCGCGCGCGATGGGACTATGGTTTCTAAGCTATCTCTAATATCTCTAATCTAGAATGCTCTAGGCTTGGGCCTATGGGCCAACACTAATCTCAAAAAATAGCGCCTTGGTTAATAGCACCCCAGGCGCTATTAACCCTGACACTGAAAATCTCATGACCCATCCATCATCATCATCTCTGCAAGATGTCTTTATTTCCTATGGCAGAGCAGACAGTCGTTTGTTTGCCAGGCAGGTCAAAGATTGTTTAGCCCAGGCTGGGGTAGTAGGATGGTTTGATTTTGACGATATTCCCCTGGGGGTGGACTATCAAAATCAGATTGACGATGGCATTCAAAAAGCCGATAACTTTCTCTTTATTATTTCTCCCCACTCGGTTAATTCGCCTTATTGTGCCAAAGAGATTGAGCTGGCCTTAGCCTACAACAAACGTATTATTCCTCTGCTACATGTGGAGGAGATTAGCTATGAAACGTGGCAGCAGCGCACCCCTGATGCTGATGAGTGGGGCTGGCAGGCGCTAAAGGAAAAGGGAGCCCACAGCAGTTTCCCCAACATGCACCCTGAAATTAGCAAAATTAACTGGGTGTATTTTCGTGAAGGGATTGATGATTTTGATCAGGCAATGGCAGGGTTGCAGACAATTCTGGCGCGTCAGCAGCCCTATGTGCGTCAGCATACCCAGCTGTTGACCCTGGCCCTTGACTGGCAACGTCAGCAGCGTCAGCCTCGGTATTTATTAACCGATGACGAGGTCCTGGACAAGGCCGACCTGTGGTTAAAGACGCGCTTTAAAGATGAGCAGCCCCCCTGCCTACCCACCGATTTACACTGCGAATTTATTACCGAGAGTCTGAAAGCCGCCAATGACCAGATGACCCAAGTTTTCATGTCCTACAGTGAAGAGGATATGGCAATTCAGGAGAAGGTGCGCAAGCGGCTGATGCGCGAGGGGGTTACCGTGTGGGTCAACACGGTGGATATTCCCACAGCTGTGGACTTTCAGATGGCAATCAATCGTGGGATTGAAAAGGCCGATAATATTGTTCTGTTGCTCTCTGCCAACTCCTTGGCCTCCCAATATTGTCAACAGGAGCTGGCCTACGCTCGGCGGTATAACAAGCGGATTATTCCAGTGCTGGTGCAGTCCATGGATGTGGCGCTGTTGCCAGCGGATTTGCGAATGCTGCAGTTTATTGATTTTTCATCCCTGGCGTCGGATATTCATTTTGATCGCGCCATGGCGGAGCTCATTCGCACGTTGCAAAGCTCCGCTGATGCCTGGGAACAGCACAAGCAGATTTTGGTTAAAGCGCTGAGCTGGGAAAGCCAGGGGCGCGATCGCAAATTCCTGCTGCGGTCTAGTGACTTTGCCATGGCCCAGACCTGGCTGTCAGAGCCTGGCCTTAGCGCCCCCACCGATCTCCACACAGCATTTATCCAGGCTAGCCAAGGGGTTAACCAGTTTTACGATGCGTTTATTTCCTATGGTCGAGCCGATAGTAAAACCTTTGCCACCGATCTCTATCAGCGGCTGACTAACCAGGGCTTTCAAGTGTGGTTTGACCAAAACGACATTCCCCTGGGGGCAGATTTCCAAGAGCAGATTAACGATGGTATCGAAAAAAGCCACAACTTTATTTTTATCATCGCCCCCCACTCGGTTAATTCTCCCTACTGCGCTAAGGAAATTGCCCTGGCGCTGAAATATAACAAGCGCATTATCCCCATTTTGCAGGTGGAGGAGATTAGCCAGACCACCTGGAAAGCTCGAAACCCTGGGGGTAGTGCTGACCAGTGGCACGCCTATAAAGCCCAGGGTAAGCATTCCAGCTTTCCCAACATGCCTGCCGGCATCAGTAAGATTAACTGGATCTATGCCCGTGAAGATGTGGACAATCTGGAAGCGGCCGTCACTGGCCTGGTGGACCTGTGCCATCGCCATGAAGACTATGTCCATCAGCACACTGAGCTGTTGATCAGGGCCCTGGCCTGGGATCGTCACCAAAGTCAGGCCTCGTATCTGCTGATGGGGGAAGATCGGCTGCGGGCTCAGACCTGGTTGATGACCGAGTTTGCCACGGAGCAACCTCCCTGTCTCCCCAGTTTGCAACAGGCAATTTTTATTACCGAGAGCATCAAGGCGGCCGACGGCGGTATGACCCAGGTGTTTATCTCCTATGCAGAAGAAGATCTGGCAACAAGGGAGATCGTTCGTTACCACTTGCTGCAAGCGGGGATTACGGTCTGGACCAATACGGTGGATATCCGTATGGGGGAAGACTTTGAGGTGGCGATTCAGCGGGGGTTAGAAGAGGCTGACAATGTTGTTTATTTGATCAGTCAGGCGTCCCTAGTCTCAGACTACTGTCAGATGGAGATTGAGCAGGCCTTAGATCTCAATAAACGCATCATTCCCATGCTGGTGGAGGATATCGATCTAAATCTACTACCAGACAATATTCGTAAGGTGCAGTTTATTAATCTGGCCGATAATCGAGCGTCTATTGATTTAAAGAAAGATTTGGCAGAACTGTTGCGAGCCATTCGTCGTGAGGCCCCCTACCACAACCAACACAAGCGTCTTTTGGTGCGGGCACTTAAGTGGGAGCGGCAGATGCAAAACCCCAGTCTGTTGCTACAGCGTCAGGTGCAGGACACCTATTTTGCCTGGGCTCAAAATGCAAAGGATCGAACGCTTAACGGAGCCTTGCCGCTACAGCTAGCGTTTCTGGAGGCAAGCCAGATGCAGTCTCCGGATCAAACAATCGGTGTATTTGTCATTCACCATATTGATGACATTGATTTTTCGCAGCGACTTAATGAAACGCTGTTAGTCCAAGGGAAGAGTTCGTGGCTATCCCCTGAAGGGGCAGCGGGAGAGACCGATCGCCCCGAGGAGACCCAGCAGCTCATCGACAATGCTGAAAATGTGCTGTTTATACTGTCCCCTAGATCTGCTCGGTGTAACGCCTGTTTAAAAGAATTTGCCTATGCCCAATCTCGTCAAAAGCGAGTGCTACCCGTGATCTATCGGGATGTGGTGAAGTCCACCTTGCCAGACGGGATTGCGTCCCTGCCCTGGATTGACTTTCGCCGTCACGATGGTGATTTCTTGGTGAATTTTGGGGAGCTGTTCCGTGCCTTAGAAAACGATCCGTTCCATGTGCGATCGCACACGCGCCTATTGGTGAAAGCCACCGAATGGGACAGGGGCCAGCGGGATGATAGCTTTTTGCTGCGGGGGAATGACCTGGCAGATTCGGAGCATTGGCTGCAGCAGGCCGCCGATAAAACCCCACCGGTCACCCTCCTCCAGAAAGAGTACATCAAGGCTAGTCAGGCCCTGCCGTTTAAGAAAATCAAGACCCGTTCCGTGGCCATAGCCACCGTTGTGGGGGCCATAGCCGTTTCTGCTGTGCGATTATTTGGTGGTTTGCAGCCCCTAGAAGCCCTTGCCTATGACCAGTTTTTGCAGCTGCGGCCCGACGAGACCGAACAGGATGAACGGCTGCTGATTGTTAAGGTCGATGGCCCCAGCGGCGAGTGGCTGCGGGAGCAAATGATTGGTGGGCGCTATGAACCGGGCATTGGTACCATTCCCGAGCAGGCCCTGGTGGAGACCCTTGATGTGCTCAATACCCATGGGGCCCGTCTTATTGGTCTCGATTTTTTCCGTGACTTTCCGGCAGAGGGAGCCTTAAAACAAGGGCTTGCTGAGATGGACAATCTGTTTGGGATCTGTCAGGCCGCCAGCGATCAGATCAGCGACATTGGTAGTGAGATTCCTGATCCCCGCGTGGGTTTTGGGAACCTGCTGCTAGATGGCGGTAAAATTGTGCGCCGTCACTATCTCACCCAGTGGGTTGCTGACGGTAGCAGCGTCTGTCTTCCCGAGGAGGCCTTTAGTTTGTTATTGGCCAAAACCTACCTGGAGGCTGAGGGCATTGCCTATGAAAATACTGGTGATGACGAATTTCTGGGCACGATTACCCTAGGGGATGTGGTGCTGCCAAATCTTGACGGTAATGGCACGGCCTATAGTGGCAACACCCAAAACTTGGGGTGGAGTAGCCTGGCCGATTATCAAACCCTGCTCAACTTTCGTACCTACTCTGATCCACAGTCCCAGGGACCCGGCTCTCGGCTCAAGGATTTTGCGCAGCAGGTTTCCCTTGAAGCTGTGATTAAGAATGAGGTGCCTGCCGGACTGATTCGCGATCGCATTGTACTGATTGGCTACACGGATTTTAGCGATCGCAACTCCGACGATTTTAATACGCCCTACGGTGATTCAGTGCCCGGTGTGTATCTGCACGCACAGATGACCAGCCAGCTGATCAACGCGGCCCTAGAAGATCGCCCCCTAATACGCTGGTGGCCATTTATCGGCGAAGCGGGCTGGATTCTGTTGTGGTCTGGGGTGGGCGGCGTTGTCTTTTGGCGATTTGTCAAACCAGTACCCGTGCTGGTGGCCGCTGTCGGTTCCGTCGGGCTGTTGACGGCGGCTTGCTATGGTCTTATGGTCGGTGCCGCAATCTGGGTCCCTTGGGTACCGGCCCTCGTTGGCTGGGGAGTCACCGGCGGCGCAGTGGGCTACATGACCTATCGCTTACGTAAAGGGTGAATACCAATGCTTCAATGTTTAAAGATAATGCAGCTCAGACCGTTGTTGTCTCAACTGCCGCTGTTTCGACCGCCTCAATTAAGATCCGAGCGTTACGTTTCCCTCCCCCAGCGCCAGCTTGTTCTTGCCCTCACATTGGTGCTGGGCTTAGGTGTGGTTGAACCGATCCTAAACCCACCTGCGGCAGCCGCTTGTTTTTTCTGGCAGGCCTGTGCGCGACAACGGGGGCGTGCGTCTAACACCCGAGCTGGGGGTAAACGCACGGGGCGCATCATTGGGGGTAATGATGCCTCCTTGCCCTATGTCATCTCGCCTCGCAATGCCTGGATCCGGCAGCCAGGCCCAAATCAGTCCTACACCATTCGTTGGAATCCGGTGGAGGGGGCCAACAGCTACACCGTCAGGATCTGGCGTTGGACCCTGGAGCGTGACCGACCTGAGATTGTCCTTTGGGAAAGAATGACGGTTGACAACACCCCTTCCCTAATGTTTCCAGAGCGGGTGTTCTTAGATACTGGATATTACTATTCCATTGAGGTTGTCACGGATACCGGTGTGTCGTCTGATTTGGATGAAGGGTATTACGAGTCGGGCTTTCAGCTACTGTTTGAAGAAGATTATGAAGAGTTGAGATCGCAGCTCAGTAATGTTACTCCCGTGGTATCGGCGGCGTCTACCCTAGCGAATGGAGACCCGACGGAAGAGGTCCTGTTAGCCAGGGCCGGTGTCTTCTTTTTAGAGGAGATGTATGCCGATGCGTTACCTGCGTTACAGTCACTGGCTGAGCGACCCACCGCCTCTGATCTGGTTTACACCGCCCTGGGTGATACCTATAGTCAGAGCGGTCTCAATCAGCTGGCCATTGACGCCTACCAGCAGGCGTTAACCCTGGCCATAGCAGATGCCAATATCCTTAGCGAAGCCACGGTCCGAGTCAATTTAGCTGATGTCTATGCCACCTTAGGGCTGTTTGAGGATGCCCTACAGCAGCTCAGCCTGGCCCGCGCTGCCTATGGACAACTTGAAGAGGAGACTGAAATTGATCGACTAGACCGTCGCATTGACATTATTTCTAACCGTTTATTGCGGTCAGGGGAAGAATCGCCCGCACCCTGAGTTTTCTTAAATAATTATTCTGTTTTTATTTTATTGATTTTATTGTTTTGCGATCGCAAGTTAGCCCCATCACAATTGACAAATGCAATAAGTGTAAAAGTTTAGCGCTGTTGACTGAGGGATAGCGTCGTCGGGGCCTGCCCCCAAGCAGACCTAGACATCCCCATCCCTAAACTGACAACAGCGTACGTTTAAGCCTGACTTTGTAAAGCCTTCTCTGCCAATAGTTCCCGTTATGCCCTGTTCCCTCAATCGTTATTACGTTCCGTTTTTGGTGACCTTGTTAGGCCCTCTGTTGGCCACTGCACCAGCTCACACCCAATCAATCACCCCCGCAGATACTGCCACAACCATTCAACAAACTGGAACCCAATACCAAATTGACGGTGGTAATCTATCGGGTGATAGCGCCACACTTTTCCATAGTTTTGACCAGTTTGGTCTATTAACAGGAGAATCTGCCCAGTTTAGTAACCCCGTCACGGTTGAAAATATTGTTGGTCGGGTGACGGGTGGCAATGCTTCTATCATTGATGGGCTGCTGGCTGTAGATGGCAATGCCAATCTATATTTGCTCAATCCATCCGGCATATTTTTGGGTGAGAATACCCAGCTTAATCTGGGCGGTTCCTTCTCCGCATCCACCGCCACCGGTCTTACCTTTGGCAATGAGCTACTGGATACCCTGGGCAGCAACGACTATAGCCAGTTAGCCGGTGATCCCACGGGCTATGTATTTGGCACAGAAACCGGTGCCATTGTGAATGCGGGCGATTTGGCCGTTACCCCAGGGCAATCTCTCACCCTGCTGGGGGGACAGGTGATTAATACGGGGCAGCTTGCGGCATCGGGTGGCGAAGTTTTGGTAATGGCCGTGCCCGGCGAAAACCGAGTGCGCCTTAGCCAGGATGGTTCACTTTTGGGGCTAGAACTAGAAACCTTGCCCGACACTGCACCCACCGCTGCATTTACACCAACAACGGTGCCCGCATTGCTAACGGGAGCTGGCGCTCTAGGCATGGCCACAGATATCAC
>ERZ1740065.860-NODE-860-length-17268-cov-5.814268_pt1 | contig 17268 bp, 13 predicted proteins | sample MGYA00581738_ERZ1740065 | MGnify/ENA primary metagenome ERZ1740065 (study PRJEB43018, sample SAMN04849749) | marine metagenome | isolation source: floating plastic debris | place: Pacific Ocean | collected 2008-09-01 | study: EMG produced TPA metagenomics assembly...
CCGTCTAACGTAATCAATTCGAGAGCTTTGACGCTTTAAAAGATTTCATACGCGACTCCTTTATTAACGGCAGCGGTGTAGATCCAGAACTATTCGATGCCTGTGTAGAGTTCCACCAAGATTTTGAAGAACTAGACGGTGGGGAGTGGGAAGCGCCCATACATGAAGCCCTGGGCTGGGAATATAAAAAGGGAAGCCGGGGCAAGACACAACGACTTTATGCAGCATTCCTCAAAAACGAAGACGGCAGTATTTGGCAAGCAATTGTTTCAATTTATGACGAAGACAAAGACCGCCCATACCGTTATTTCGCTCCTACAGATAACGGAGACAGAGCTTTTCTTCCCCCAGTACCGTACAACTTCCGCGTAAAAATCGCCAAACGCTATGGTATATCGGATGTCCCAGAAGATGGAAGTTTTTGGGAATGGCTAAGAGAACAAGGAATTAAAATTCCGCTAATTATCACAGAAGGTGCCAAGAAAGCGCTTTGCGGCTTATCGATGGGGTACTTTCTAATCGCCTTATTCGGTTGCCAATGTGGAGCAAAAACCAAAGATAAAAATGAAAAACCTACCACACCATATTTAATTGAAGATTTACAAAAATTTACTTTAAACCCAATTTGGTTTTTAGCTTTTGACCGCGATAACAAAGCCAAAGCTAAAAAAGCAGTTGCAGCAGGTAGAAAGCGCCTTTTAGCTGCGCTACATAATAACGATTGTCTTCTTTTTGATATCGTGTGGGAACCAGAGGAAGGAAAGGGGCTTGATGACTTAGTGATGAATGAAGGAAGCTGGGCATGGGATGCTGCTTACTTAAAAACAGTTGAAAAGCTTGAAAAGCAGTTCAAGAATCATAGCAGCAGCACGGAAACAAAGAAAATTTCCCAATCGCTTATGAGTAAAGAAATTGCTGATAAATATCGGAGTAAGCTAGCGTGGCACGAAAAAAATAAAGCTTGGTACTGGTACGAGGACAAAATACCTGGTACTTGGACCGAAGTACCAGAAATAGTTGTTGGAAGCCTGGTATTTGAAGAACTTGAACAAGCAATTGGATTGACTTTTGAACATAGCAAGGTAGTAGGAACCGTGCGCTCCGTGAAATACCACTTAAAGCAAGTTGAGTGGGAGGTAATGCCCGGTTACGTTTGCTTACAAGATTGCGTGCTTGATGTCAACACCTTAAAGACTTATCCCCATCAACCCGGTTACAGATTTCTCAATTCTCTTCCTTATAAATGGAGCGACCGCGATATTGGCTGCGACAAAATTAAGCAATGGTTATTAAAAACTTGTGAAGGAAGGGAAGAATGGGTACAGGTTTTACGAGCCGCAATGAAAGCAACGGTAACAGAACGCAGTGATTTACAGCGGTACATGGAGTTAATTGGTTATGGGGGAAGTGGTAAAGGAACAATTCTTAGATTGGTAATGCAGCTAGTTGGTAAGAATAATGTTGCAGTCACCAACCTCAAACAATTAGAAAGTAACCGTTTTGAAACCGCTAACTTCTACGGTAAAAAATTGATTGTAATTACAGACTCGGAGCAATACACCGGGGATGTTTCAGTACTGAAGAAAATTACCGGACAAGATGAACTCAGGTATGAGAAAAAAGGAGTTCAGCAAACGGGAGGGTTTAGGTTTACTGGAATGGTCTGGATTGCAGCGAACGAAGCAATGCAGTCTAAGGATTACACCAGTGGTTTGAGGCGTAGAAGGTTATCAATGCCATTCAATCGCGTCATTCCTCCTCATTTAAGGCGAGATTTGGAAGAGGAATTTAAACCATTTCTCCCTGGTTTACTGGCTTGGGTACTAGAAATGCCAAACAGTGAAGTCGATTCCTATGTCAGAAACACGGATAGAAAAGTCAAATCACTCGCTTCCTACAAAGAAGAAGTTTTACTAGAAACCAATCCGGTAGCTCAATGGGCGGACAATTGTTTGTATGTCAACCCAGACGCTTCAACATTTGTTGGAAATAAAAGCCAAGACCCCGAAAGGTATTTGTTTGCTAATTATTCCAAGTGGTGTTCCGAGAACGGTTACACTCCACTTGCTCATATTCGTTTCTCAAAAACCCTTGTAGAACTATTCCAAACTCATTTAGGAAACCTTGATGTTACTCGTCACCGTGGCAACAAAGGAACTTACATCAAAGGAATATCGCTCAAATTCCCTGGGTTACAGCATTTACCCAATCCAATAACGGGGAATTTAGAAGAAACAGTGACAGTTAGTGATAGTAGGAGTGACGGTTCAGTGACAGATAAAGTGACGGCTGAAAACCCTGCCAGTGACAGATTTGATAGTAGTGACGGTTGTTCTATCAAAAATAATGATGAAAATAATTTTCAAAAAAATGTCCTTGATAATTTCTCGCTGCGTGGAAACGGTTCTCAAAAACTTCATGAGGATGAATTAGATAAAGATGAAACCAGTAATCAAAGTCAAGTCCTCCATGAATTAGATAAAGAAGAAACCAGTAATCAAAAACAAAAAAATAATGAATTAAATAAAAGGACTAAAATCGCAGCCAAACCGTCACAACCATCAAAGCCTTATACAGCAAGCGATACAAACTATCACACTAACCGTCACTCAACCGTCACTCCTACTGTCACTCCTAATAACCAAACCGTCACTCCTTGCAACAGTGACTGCAATCAATCGTCTTCCCCATCAGAAAAAAGCCAATCAAATCAAGAAAAGATGGTCGAAGTTTGGGATAACCAGTACGAGCTAGGTAAACTAGTTCTTGAGATACCGGAAAACGAATTAACATTCATTACCGCGAACTATACAAACGTACAAATCAAGCATATAAAGGACGCAGCCAATCGCGCTTGGCAAGTTGGCTTAAACCGAGATGCTGAGTATAACGGAGAACGAGTAGAAATTATGGAAGCTGGCAACGGTAGCAGACAAATAAAAGTTCGTACTCAAGGAGGTAGCTTGCTCAAAGTCAAACGCGGCAACTTGCAACCTTGGTTGGGGATTTAAAAGTTACAAACCATTGAGTTCAGCCCAGCACAACTGTCAACCCAATCCGCAAGAAGATAGAAGAGTCGAGGCGAATGCGGCTGCTCGCTCCGAAGGGAAGGTATGCTGGTATTGCAATAAAGCTGGGATAAGTAGGAGAATGGATAGCCCGCCTGCCTTCTTGAAGCGGGAGTGTCAACGTTGTGGTTATTTTTGATTGAGGTGGAGGAGTAAACCACCCAAATCCAAGTAGCCCGCTTCGAGGACTTTATACGAACTGTCTTTCCATGCCCGGAGAGCCTGTGCCGTGCGTAACGCCTTCAGAAGCGTCCGAATTCACCCTGCTTTACTCACCCGTTGTAGATTGATAAATTTGTCGTAATTCGGACAAGCTGTTCGCAGTTTTTATCCGAACTAAAATTGTTCTTAATCGTTCGATATCATAAATTTGAGATATTTCTGGTAGTAAATTTAGCCCTTCACTACCAAATTTTACTTCTAAACTAACTTCGATTCCTTCTAGCAATGATTCTCTTCGAGCATTTCTTTCAAATGAAGTAACATATTTCATGCGCTGTTCCTCTTCTAATTTCTCTACTTCTACTTCAAATTCTCGCTCTAATTCCAATGGTAATGTGAGCATCCAATCCAAAAATGCGAATAAATTAAGAACTTGTTCTCGGCTAAATTCCTTCTCATATAAACGCTTTACCAACGCTAGTTTTTGCGCTTTACGTTCCACGCGATTATCGCGAGTCTCTAATGCTGCCAAATGTGCCAAAACTACGGTAGAGAAGGGATTACGGCTTTCTTCAAGTTCCGATAATCGTTGTTGATAATCTACCAGCTTTACCACAGGGAATCTAAAGTCAACCGTACACCCAAATAATTCATACCCAAATTGGTTTGGTCGCCAAGTTCTACTAGAGTCTGCCAGCACTGCAAGAGAAGCAACAGGACGCTTGTAACGGTCAAATATTCGGTAATTATATACGAACATCCGCTCCGGGAATTTGCCTTCTTCTTGGGCTTGTATCTCAATATGCACAAGAACCCAGATTTCTTCCCCAGTTCGACGATAAACCTTTACTAATTTGTCAACCAACCGCTTCCCAAGTTCCGCATCTCGGACAACTTGCTGTAGTTCTTGGTCGAGAAATTCAAATCCTCGACTCCAATCAATTTGAGAATGCACCTGGGGAAAGAAGAATAACATGAAATCTTCAAAATAAAGTTGAATAATTTCCTTCCAAGGTGAATCATATTCGGTGTTCGGATTAGTCATATATGCTAATTTTATGCTATTAAATAATGGCACTTTTATTTATTAAATATTAATGATTAAAAGCACCAATTAACTTATAAAACCATACCATTTTAGGGGTTAATATATGAATGGAATAGCAACTGTTATTATTGTATTTATGCTTTTATTATCGCCTGCTCAAGATATATAATTAACTCAAGATTATTCATAAGCCATGAATCTTTCTATATCACATAAATATTTATAAATAAGCTGTGTGTAAACCTCTTATTATATGATGTATTGATAGTCTAAGAAGCAGCTTTCATCTCATCATCTAAATGATTTTGTAACCTTATATTTGCTAATTTTTGTTTAAAAAAGTTATCTAATTCAGCAACAAATTTACCATCAACAATCTCGACTCCCAAAGCATTAGCTACTGCTAAAAAATCCAGATAGGATGCATTTTGATAATCTTTATCTTCAAATAATTGCATTTGTTCGGTGTTAAAGTCGCATAATGCTGCAAGTTCTTGTTGGGTAATTTTAAAAGCAATCCGTGCCTTAATTAATAAGTCGGATAATTTATTCATAGACTCGACTTGAAGCACGATAGGTTTATCTTCGTTATGGGCAATTAATGCTTCATACTCCTCAATTTCATCTACGAGAGAAGAACGCAATGAATTATTACTATCTTGCATTAATTGCCACCCTTCAGGGTCTTTTAATCGCTTTTCTTCATTTAAAAATAATTTACGATTCGTTTTTTCAAACTTTTCTGCCCATTCCTTAGAATATTTTAACTGTTTATCGTTCTTAATCATGGCTCCCACTCCAGTAAATTTATAGCTATGATGCCTTTACGATTTTGGTCCCTGTCCCGCTGAAAGAATTCTATTGATATTGTAGACTCATTAACAGATTGCTCGGATGGATATATTTCACCTTTGTACTTATTTTTTTGTGCGGCGCTGTCATGAAACTTTAAAATTATTGGAGCAGTCTTTCTTAAATAATCTATATCCGTATCATCTCTATCCCAGCAACAATCAAAATCTCTTGGGTCGAGTTTACTGGTAACAAAGCTTCCATTAATATAAAAAGTCCGGCATCCCGCAGCTTTTAAGGAAGCTATTGCATCTTCCATACTCAAAATCATTTGAGTGCGTTTTGGTGTATAACCAAATCTTTCTTTAAACTCCTCCCAGTCATCACAAAAATGCACCCCTGGTGGTAGATTTCCGTTCTCATTAAATTCTGGAATCATTAATTATTAAAAGCACCCAAAACCTTATTAAAACAATACCATTAAAACAAGTATAAATATTAGATTAAAGCTTAAATAAACTAGCAATAAATAATCTATTTACAATAATTGCTTTTGAATTGCCACACTTTATATAAAATGGTAAGTAATCAATGTTTTTCTTAAATTAAAATTACGTTTAAAAAAAAATTAAACTGACAACTAACCAATGGGTAGAAAATATATTATTTTTCGTGCGGACTGGCGAGAAGAACAAGGAGCAGAAAGCCGATTGCTAGCACATACCAAAGCGGCTACAGATATTCTTGCAGAATACTTAGACTCTTCTAATAGCCCACTACCAGAGCCGGGATATAGAATAAGACAATTTTACAGAATTGATGAGTTTGCTGATTCACAATTCAAAGACGCTAGTACTCATAGTCGCGTTGGTGATTGGGAAGTAACCAAGGTAGAAGAATACAAGTCGCTCTCTGCTGCGGATTTTGAATCAATAGTCATTTGCTACTGTAAATACTCTCCTATAAGCACTCCATTAGAGCCATTACCAAAAATGAAGGCTTCTCGTTAATTTCAAGAAGTGAAGTAACTGCCAATATTTATATCGTATACCTTGGATATGACTTATGACCGAACTAGCGACTCAAGTACCTACAAGCACCGTGATATCAATGTTGAGTGCAATTAATGATGAAAACTACTCGGAGTTTAAAAAACTAGAGTTAGATTTCGTTGAAAAATATGATATCGAAACTTGGGAAGATGTTTTCAATTTTCGGGTGATGCCAGCGTTGAGTCAAGCTTCTAAGCAATGGCTTTTAATCCAAAAATGCAGCAAAGGTTACACAGTAAAGGAGGTAGTGTAAGAAAATTTTACAAGTTTCAAACAATATTATTATTTTTCGCGATTATTTATTAGTCACGCTCACAACTGGAAAAAATCAGGCGGAGGGGTGGCGCTGCTTCTCCGTAATGCCGATTTCCCACGAGTAATAATTGTGGCAGCGCCACCCCCGCCGGATTTAGCGCAGCGGTTTCCAGTTGCCGCTCTTAGAGAAGAGTCTAACGTTCTAATCCCTTACTGTATGAACGTTGTTTTTGGGATTTATAGTTGTTGATTAGCCGTTGTAATTCTAAAAATCTCTCTACATCGGATTCGTTTAAATCAAATCCTTGTGGTGTTGTACTGTTGTCCGTAGGAATGTCAGCAATCTTTTCCCCCATACGGCGTTTAAGCCTTAATATTCCTTCTTCCAATGTAATGCTGTAATGATTACCTTTAATAGATTTGGGACGATTATTAATTTCCCAAAATTGTCGGATAGTAGGAGTAATTTTATTAACGTATTCCTGCTGAGTAAGATTGATTTCCTGGGTAGCGTTTGGTTGCTTATCTTCAACTCTAGGTTGACTGTTTTCATCAAGTAACGTTGGTTTATCATCAGTCATGGATTGTGAAGAAACGCTCTTAGCAGGAAGTTTGACTAATTGTCCATCTCGTGCTGCTCTCAATGCTGGTATATCGCGCTCTGAGTTGTAATCAACACCTTTACGTTGAAGTAGTCCGGGAAAGCTGTAAGCCTTACCCAGCTTCCAACCAGCCATCTTTACCCCATTCATAGAAAACGCGATCGCGTTCTTAAATTTCCCCTTCGTACTAAAGCTAGGGTGTACGTTTATATGAAGCTTTTGGAGTCGAGCAATTAATTCGGTGACTGTTGGTTGGTCGGAAGTTGCTTCATCAATAGCGTCAGCTAGTAATTGTTTAACGGGTGGCTTACCGCTAAAATGGTGCTTCTGTTTTTTGGTTTGGGCGCTGCGTTCTCCAACAGTTGTTTTAATACCATGTTTCTGTTTAACTTTTTCTGCCACTCGTTCGTTACTACAGCGTGTTGGCTCCAAACCAAATTCTTGCTCTAATTGTCGCACCACCACTTCACTGCGGCGGTAGTCCCAAGAATCCGGTACAACTGACCCATCCATGCGAATGCGGCTAGCGATTATATGAATATGTTCGTGTTTGGTGTCTTGATGACGGGCAATTACGTACTGACTTTTGTGCAAACCATCACCCAGAAACTCCATTTCTTTTAACCAGCGTCTAGCAATTAGAGCATATTTCTCATCATCCAGATGTTCGTGGTATTCCCCCTGGGGGTGAGATGCTTCGCGGTGAGGTAGAGACAAAATTATGTGACCGCAAGCGCGTTGGAAGTTCGGTCGCATTCGTCTAGCTGCACCAAATTCTCTAGCTAATTGTCGGGGATTGTACCCACCCATATTGCTGTCAATAATTTCAGCTTCTTCTTTCTCTAGGGCGTATTCCAGAGTGGAGCGGAAGCTGCGGTTTTTTAGTTGGTTTGCAATCATTTCCGTTTTCTCCTTCAATCACTTTCGAGATGCCGGTACTTTTAGAAAGCCGCTTTTGGCAAGGGAGGGAAGCTCGGGCTTTCGTGAAGGATTAAAAGTTTCACCCTGTCAAGTCGAAAAAAAATTCATGGTGACAGCCTTCTTTAATCTTCCTGGTCATCGTCTGTAACCCCACATTCCAACAACTGCATTTGAGTTTCTCGGATAGAAGCATTTAACTTCGTAACCAAATTCTGCAATCGCTCAACATCAACATTCGCCCCCTTCCCCGATTTAACTGCTCGATTAACAGCCTTGGCGATTTGATTTAGATTTACCCCAATTGAATTTAATTCCTCATACAACTTCCAATTTAATTGCGGGGGTGGTGGTGGTTCTACAACTTGTCTTCTGAGTGCCGCACGACGAATAAATTCCGTCAAAGATACTCGCGCATTGTAGGCTTTTAGCTTTAATTGTTCGTATTCATCGTGAGCAAATCGTACCGGATGTGTGATTTTACGAGCGACACCATCGCTTCTTTTGGTCTTGCTACTCATAACAGATAACCCATCTGTGCTATCGCCCTCCGCAGGAGCCAGCCGTTGCCGTCGTCCCACAGGGGCGTTCTGCGCGTACAGCGTAGAAAGGCAACATGGCTGGCGTTAAACCCAGTTGCTGCATATGAATAAACTAGCGCAAAAATACAAAAACGTGGGAGAAAATAACGAGAATATATTGTTAGAAAAAATGGGTTAATTGGATGAATGAGTAATTAAGAGAAAGGTGTAATTACTACACTTTTTATTTTGATATTAATATGTCTTTTTGTATAGGTAAAAGTGCCGAATGTCACAGTCATAGCACAGTTGCTATACTGTTTTTTGAGATTAATTAAATACTTATGGCACAGCCATAATGGGATTTTTGTGTAATTACTGTGCTGTTACCTATAAGGAGAAAGATAACTGCAAAAATATATCCATTTTTAGTAAAAATTAAGTTGCTTTTTGAATAATTTAGTTAGACGGTATGGGGGAAGAGTGATGCATATTTATTGGGAACTTAAACTTTATCGGAGACAAATATATACAGGTGAGAATTTAAGCCTAACAATAATTCCTTCAAATACCTTCGTTCGTTAATAAAAAATATCTACCGAGCCGCTGAATCCTTCAAATACCTTCAATATTTCCTTCTTTCCTCCTCTCCATAAAAATTATTTCTTCTATGTATCTATCGACCCGTATTACTCCCGTAGCGCCGTCACAAATTACATGAAAACGGATTATTTACGCTTACCTTTCTGACTATCTTCAATATTTTTATGACAACAACGTGCAATATTTTTCTATCAGTTGATGTTGGGGGTTCCCAAACCAAGATTATTTATCAATTTTCAGGTTGGAATAAACCGAGCTGTTTACTCATGTCCCCCGGTGTCGAACAAATTACCAAGTCCGATTTAAAGCGCTATTACGACCAGTCGGGGTGGCTTGGCGCTCCCTCGGACGAGCAACAAGCCTGGGTGGAGTGGAAAGGTAGCATCTTTGTGGTGGGAGATTTTACGTCCGAGTTCGCCCCCCAAGATAGAATTTTGGAACGTAAATATGAAAACGCTTTGTACAAGGTGCTAGCTGCAATTGGTGTCATCTTGTCAAAGCATGATGTTAAATCCAAACGCAGAAAAAATGCTTCCTCGCAATCAATCAAAGTAAATCTGTATATCGGGTTATTACTTCCTTGGAACGAATACAATGACCGCAAGCGTTTTCAAGAACAGTTGGAACTGATGCTTAGAAGCCTCAAATTTCGCGGACAATCCTGGAACGTTAATTTGTGTGCTTTTGAATGTCGTCCGGAAGGTGGAGGTTTAGCTGCAATTCGTATCAAACAAAAAGGTTTGGAATGGCTGCAAGAAAATAAAGTTGTCGTGCTGATGTTTGGACATCGCAACGTGACAGCAATTTATTTTGACGGAGGTGCTATCAAACGGGGAGATAGTCCTTTATTGGGTTTCTCTACTTTTTTAGATGATGTTTGTAAACGAGTAAGCGGCTTGGAGCGAGATAAATTAGCAGCCTCTATCTTTGAAACCATCGATTACTCCGAACACCATATTTACCATGACGAATGTACCGTTCATCCCAAATGGGAAGAGAGTAAAGCAATTGCAACATTAGCAACAGCTAAAGATGAAACATTAAGAAAATTAGAAAAAGAAGATATAGTTAAAGCGATAAAACTAGCGATACCTTCTTATTGGAATCAAATTAAAAAATGGTTGGATAAAAATATCTATTCTATGCCTGATGAGGTAATTATTGGTGGAGGAGCAGCGGTATTTTTAGAACCAGAATTAGAAGAATATTTTAATTGTAAAGGTATTAAACCGGAGAGTCATAGTTATAGAGAAAGGAAAATCGGAGAAAGAACAAATACTTATTACGGTCGGGATTATATTAACCATGCGGATTTAGTTTGGGTTGAAGACATCCAAAAACGAATTGGAAATATTTTTAGTTTCAAATGGAAGATTAAGAAACATCAATCAATTCGTTTAATTGATTGTTTTGGAATGTTTGACCAGTTAAAAGATATTGTCACAGAGACAGAAAATGCCAAAAACTAAAAGGGTACGTAAAAGCTTGAGTTTGCGTCTCCAACCCTACGAAGGTACACCCCTTGCAGAAGTGGCTGATTATCTCAACAGTTTGGATAAAGAAGAAGCGACTCGGAGAATAGGAGAAATTTTGGTAATGGCATTTCTACCATACGCTAGTTTTAGAAATGCTGAGTGTCAGCCGGATACGTTACGTTCTGCTTTTTTGATAGCGCGAGATATGGCAGATAAACACTTTGGGATTATGGCGCTGGCTTTGGGATTGGATGCAGTGTATGCCGTTGCTACACCAATTGTAAATACTGGTGGTAATGGGGTTGATATGAATTCCCAGGTAAATAAAGAAGAGTCACCCTTAGAAGTTGAAGCGATTAATTCCAGTTTGATTGAAGGAAAAGCGACGGCTACTGAGATAGGTAAACTTTTTGGTTGATTTCTAGCCAGGAGCGTGTCTTGTAGGCTTTGTTTCAAACAACCATCTTCACGGTGTTGACTAATTAACCATCGTTCGGGTAATCGCTAAATTCCTTGTTATATCGTTGCTTGATATTAGTCTCTATAAAGGTAATTACGTTGTCTGAGACATTAACTCAGTGGCTAAAAGCAGATAGCAATTCCTTAACCCGAACTGACGAATTTCCGCCGCTATGTAAAAGTAACCTGCTCCGTTCCGTATAAACGCAAGCTCTCCTTCTCAGCAGAAGAGCGTCTCACAACGCGCTTGGAAGGGTGGAAGCCTGTAACACTCACCGAGTGCCTGAATTGTAGTCAAAACATATATACACCGTCTATATACTTGTCTCCACCAATAAAGGTAAGCTGTCTATACAAGGTGTATCCCAAGTATTGACATGGCACGGATTGAGCGGGAATCGATGAATTTTAAGTTACCTAAACCGCTAGCAGAAGCATTACGTAAAGCAGCTTCTCCACAACCGGGTAAAACCGCTACGGATATAGTGATTCGGGGACTACTGAGAGAACTCGGAGAAATACCGGGTGTGGAGCAAAGCACGGAAACCCGATTGCAGAAGCTAGAAGAAGAATTTACTAAACTAAGAAATAACATATTGGAGCGAGATAACAGCTCCACAGATTCCACGGAAGAAAAATTAGAAACTATCAACAACCGAGTAGCACAGTTAGAAGGGGCATTAATTGCTATTCAACGTAATGGAATTGCATCAAACAATCGCTCTAGATACAAAAATTCGGGCAATCCTTACAACCAAAGCGGACGACCACCCCAAATTGAAGCCCTTGATGAAGAAAAATTAGCGCTAAGACTTAACATCAATATTCCGACACTCCAAGAAAAGCGAGAAACCCTTTCAACAAGTGAGTTTGAAGAATGGAGTAAAAACCGGGACCGGGGTAAATATATGTGGCGGTTTAGCGAAAAAGATAAACTTTACCATCCGGCTAAATAATTTCAACTGTCCCCACGGTGATGTTTAATGGGTATGGGGTCGACATAAGAACGCCCAATGTTGAATACAGATACTATTACTAATACTGAACTCATTAATTTATGGCTGCACGGTAAAAGCGCTAACACGGTTGATGGGTATCGTCGTTATGCCGAACGGTTTTTTGCAAGTGTTGGTGATAAGCCCCTTAGAGAAATCACTTTGATGGAATTTCAACTGTGGGAGATGAGTTTAAAATGTTCCGACAACTCCAAGCGGGTAGCTGTTGGTGCTATTAAATCGCTATTCAGTTTTGCTAAAGAGTTGGGAGTAATATCCTCTAACTTGGGAATTTTAGTTAAGTCCCCCAAAGCGAAAATTAGTTTGGCAGAACGTATACTGACCGAAGAAGAAGTACAAAACCTAATCAATCACGCGACGAATCTACGGGATAAGGCGATTATCCGCTTGCTTTATTACGCTGGTTTGCGAGTGTCGGAGTTGTGCGCTTTGAAGTGGCGCGACCTCAAGCCCCGTAAGGATGGTGGCGGTCAAATTACGGTATTTGGTAAAGGTGATAAAACTAGAGCGGTGTTGGTAGGGAAAGGTATTTGGCGCTCCGTTAATGATTTAAAGGATTATGCGAGCAAAAATGACCCGGTGTTTGTTTCTCGTGAAGGCGGTCATCTGCACCGGAGCATGGTTTTTCTCATAGTTAAGAATGCTGCCAAGCGTGCCAAGATTGAAGGTAATGTTAGCCCCCATTGGTTAAGGCATTCTCACGCTTCCCATAGTTTAGATAGGGGTGCGCCGATTCATTTGCTGCAAAAAACTTTGGGGCATAGTTCTGTGGCGATTACTGAGATGTATTTACACGCTAAACCTACTGATAGTAGTGGATTATATTTGCCGGATGATGATGATTAGAAAGCATTGCCATACATCTAAAGTCGCATTGTTTATCAAGAATCAAAGCTCGCCACATATCAATACATCACCTTGCAGCTATATCTATTTAATATCAACCTTCACATTGAAATAGATAGATAATTCCTCCCAATGGAGAAAATCGTCAAAAAATTAGTGATTAATTCGTGTAGTGGGTTTAGGAGCGATGCTTTTCACCGTGACAACACAGCAGAGGTTAACAAGCTAAATTACCTGTAGTAATTGCACCTAAAGAAAACAAGGTTTTTTTCTGTGCTTCTGTTAAACCTGTAACTTTGGTGATATTCATATTCTTGTACAACTTTTTAGGTTCTAATGTCTTAATAACCTCACCTTTTTCTAAATCCCAGAAATTTACGACTTCATCATATCCAGAACAAGCTAAAACTGATGCTAATTTACTCGGAGATATTAGACAAACGGGACTAAAAGCAAGTGACCAGATTTCATGATTGCTACTTTGCAAAATTCTTAAACATTCTCCCGTATTAACATCCCATATTTTCAAAGTTCCGTCACAGTGACCGCTGACAAGTAAATTACCTCTCTGATTAAAAGCAACTGAATAAACCCTTGGTGAATCATAGTCTAAAACATTTATGCAGTGTCCGGTATTTACGTCGAATAGTCGAATAGTTCCATCATGACTTCCACTAGCTAGAATATTACCTTTACGATTAAAAGCAACTGAAAATATCCAGTTAGTATGACCTTTGAGAGTTTTGAGACATTCTCCTGTATTTATATTCCATAACTTTATCTTTTGGTCTTTACCACTACTAGCTAAAATATTATTTTTATAATTAAAAGCAAGCGAATGAATTGGTTCATCATGTCCGAGTAAATCGTTTACCACTTCACCAGTATCAATATTCCAAATTTTTATAGTTTCATCGATACTGCTACTAAAAACAAATTTATTATCTGGACTAAATATAATTGAAGTTAATTCACCATGATGACCTTGCATTGTTTTCAAGCAGTTACCTGTAGCAACGTCCCAAATTTTGATTGTTTTATCAAAACATCCACTAGCTAGTAACTTATTATTTCGACTAAAAGCAATACAAGTTACCCAACTGTGATGTCCTTGCAATATTTTGACGTATTTTCCAGTTGCAACATCCCAAATTTTGATACTATTATTATTTAACCAATATGAATTAGCTAATAATCTTCCATCATGGCTAAAAGTCACAGCATAGGTTTGTTTATAATTACCTTGAATCTTTTTTAAACATCTTCCCGTCTTAATTTCCCAAAATTTGACATTAAAATCATACCCTCCAGCAATCAAATGTTGGTTATTAGGTGAAAAGATAGCAGACCAAACCCAGCTTGTATTACCTAAAAACGTTTTAATATTTCTTCCTGTCTCAATATCCCAAAGTCTAATCGTTGTATCCCTACTACCACTAGCAATAATTTTATTATCTTTACTTAATTGAACCGACATCACTTCCCGATAATGTCCTACTAAAGTTTTAGTACAAATTCCTGTAACGACATCCCATATTTTAATTGTTTTATCGGAACTACTACTAATAAGATTTTTCCCATCATCAGTAAAAGCAAGCGACCAAACATTATGACTGTGACCTACTAATGTTTTAATGCATTCACCTGTTGAGAGATTCCATAATTTTATAGATTCATCAACACTACCGCTAGCTAACAAATTTGATTTGAAATTAAAACTAATACAATATACTTCTTTAGTATGTCCGTATAACGTTTTTAGACAATCACCACTGCTGATATTCCATAACTTAATAGTTCCATCAAAACTACAGCTAGCAAGAAGAAATTTATTAGAAACAGGAATAAAAATAACCGACATTACCGGAGCATGATGTCCTTGTAGTGTTTTAATACAATTTCTACTGCTGATATCCCATAATTTAATAGTCGTATCAAAACTAGCGCTAGCCAAAACTTGATTATCGGGACTAAAAACCACCGACTGTACCCAATCGGTATGTCCCTTCAAACTTATTAACTGTTGGTTATCGCTTAATTTCCATATATGAATATCATTACAAGTTTCTCCAGTAGCTAGTAAATCTCCTCTAGGATTAATAGCAATGCAATGAATACCAAATATAGTAGAAGCAAAATTAGATTTATGAAAATGCGCTTTGGTAAAATTTACATTGTGTAACTCAATATTTTGTAAATCAGCTTGCAAAATTACTAAGCTAGAAAAATCAAAATAACTCAAATCTACTTGTAAATAATTCGCAAGATTGATTAAATTACCAACACCATAATTACTTACAGAAGCTTGTTTATCTCGTAATAGTTGTAAAATATCTTGAATAAGCTGAGAAATAATTGTTATACAGCCAAGCTTTTCTCTAATTTTCTCAGCAATACGCTTTAATATCAATCGAATTTGACTTTCTTTAATATAATCGGAGGCAGTAGTTTTAATAAAAGCATAGCTGGTAAATAAAGAAACTTTACTTAAAACGAATTCATTAACAACTTTTTCAATAAAACAACCAGTAATATACTCCATCACAACTGGTTGCTGTGTATATCTTCCAGCTTTTTTTTCAATTAAAGAACGCTGACACAAAGATTTTAAAGCTTCTAACAAACTAGTATTAGAAACTGCTGGATGAATATCCTCCCTCAACTCCGAAATAGAAGTCCAACTACGATTAATTGCTAACCAATACATAATCACTTGTTCGAGGTCAGATAATCGCTCAAACTGCTTAGTTAATAAACGATGAATACCATTAAAAATAAAAGTATCTTGTTCTAGAAAATACTTAATCTCACCATCAAATAAATCCTGAATTGACGAAGCGACAATATTTACAGCCAAAGGATTAAAATCATAATGCTCGCATAGCTGATATTTACTTTTATAACTACCAGATAAACCTTTACTTCTAATTAATTCTCTTGCAGTTTCTTCACAACCACGTACCCTTAAATAACGTACTCGTAATTCTATCCCCGATAATTCAGCAACTTCTACAGGTTTCTCCCTACTTGTGAGAATTAAACAGCTACGGTGATTAACTCCTCCAACTTCTCGAAATAACTCTCCATAATCTTCATAACCGTGACAATATTCTCCCGCTAACTTCCCAGGAAGTAAAATCGTCTCCACATTATCTAAAATCAGCAAACAGCGAGAATCTTGTAAACACCGAAGCAAAGTTTTGATATCTACCGTTGTTTCTCGATTATCCGAAAGAAACAGTATTAACTCCCCCAGAAGATTATTTAACGGTGGAGCATTTCGTAGCGATCGCCAAATTACATAATCAAATTTATCTTGAACATCTTCGAGCAACTTCGCTGCTAAAGCAGTTTTTCCAACTCCCCCAATACCCAGTAAAGCAATTAATCTACAACTATCTTGCAATATCCAATTTTGTAAAGTCGCTCGTTCTTCACCACGTCCAAAAAATAAAGATACATCAGGTAAGGTTGATACATCTCGCTTATTTAGTATTTTAAAATACAAATTATGCTGTTTATTACAGTGAATTTGCTGTAAAGCTTGGCGGAAATTCTTTTTGTTAACTTTTTTACTTAAAGCTTGAGAAAACAAATCCCATAAATCAGCACCTACATCCTTAACATAGTCGGAATTATATTGATACTTTTGGGCAAAACTATCGTATGTTTGATTCTCCCAGGATGCTTTCAATAAGCCGGTTTGCAAATCAGTCAAATCTTTACCTGTCAACTCAAATATGAGTTGAGAAGCAGTATTGAGCATTTCTTCTAAATGCATAAATATTGGTAGATGCTAAAGCTCTGATATGTGTATAAAAAAGTCTTTGTTTGTATCAGAATATTAATTTGATTTAGTTTGATTGACATCAAATTTCATTTTCATTTTATACATCATTTATATGTCGCAAGACTTATTTACATAATGCAATATTTGTTATCAATTAGAAATTTGATGCTGGGAGAGGAAATAGATTTCTGGTGAATTATTGACTATATACCTTACAAAATCTCACTAAATACCCCATGAAAATTTTAGATGAATGTACGAGTATTGATAGGTGTCAGGGGTGCCATATTTTTCAGTTAGTATTTCGATAGTTCAGTAATTACCGTAGTAATTTGTACTTAATTTATAAATTGAGTATGGAGTAGCAATTAAATATTTTCTCTACCTTCAATTAATAAAAATAATTACTTATGCTTGATTCTTCATCGCAGAATTTTGACGTACTCAATTCCACGTCTACTGATGATTCATTGCAAGCTTTGGATTCATCCGCTTTGATTCCAGAAACCGCTTATGGACTTGAAACTTCAACACCCACAGATACTTCTAGCAGCTTGTTACCTGTTGAGAATCTTGAAACAGGAATTTTTACGGTAGGTGAATCTGGAGAAGTTACCTTCGACTACTTATTTGATGGGGGTAACTTTGAAGGAGAATTAGC
>ERZ1740065.861-NODE-861-length-17257-cov-12.089873_pt1 | contig 17257 bp, 16 predicted proteins | sample MGYA00581738_ERZ1740065 | MGnify/ENA primary metagenome ERZ1740065 (study PRJEB43018, sample SAMN04849749) | marine metagenome | isolation source: floating plastic debris | place: Pacific Ocean | collected 2008-09-01 | study: EMG produced TPA metagenomics...
GAGAGAGAGGGGGGGAGAGAGAGAGAGGGTGAGAGAGAGAGAGGGAGAGAGAGAGAGGGTGAGAGGGAGAGAGAGGGAGAGAGAGGGTGAGGAGAGGGGAGCTCACCATCTGATGGCTTGACATCAAAGTAGAAGTCCAGCTCGTCAATCATCTGTTCAGGCAGAATGACCTGGCCAGCAAACGTACTCTCGAGATTCTTGGCGAGCTGAGCCAGGTCTCGATGAAGCTGTTTCATATCTGTCTTCTCCATCTTTGTTCGGTAGCGGCTGGTGTTGTATTGGATAAAATTTCGTTCTCCCTTCTTGAACTATACAGTAAACGTATACGACGTAAAACGTGCCAACTCTTCTTAAGTCCTCAAAGTAGAATCCGAGTAAATCAACAAACAAACCTCTTCTCCGGTGAACAGTACCAGTTCTATTCGGATTGGTGATGAAACTCTTTCGAATCGTAAGAAATTTCATATTCGCTGGTCGATGTGGAACCTTAGTTAGCTACATGGCTAGTTAGATACTCTTGTGAAAAAGGCAGGATGTAAATAAGTACATTTCAGTGCTCCATCTTCTCAAGTCTGAATTCAGCGGTAGATGAAACCTATCTGTTCCATCACTATGTTGTTGTTCCAATCAGAAGTTGAGTGTGACAGCCACGCCGTGTACTACCAGTCTTTACAGCCGCACATACATGACGTATAAGCGAGCATTCATCGACTAAAATTTATAACTGTGCCACAAACTGCGGGCACAATAGTACAACGATCCGTAGATCTAGCGTCAACGATGAAACCAACGCTAGGTGACTTGTCTGACGCAATGTATGAAAACAGAATAGGGATTCCCCAAACCTACGACGCTCGATGGCGCAACATATTGACCGATGTTTTCATATTGCGATTGCGACAGACCTGCAGAACCAATTCTCTATACCTAAAAATCGATCGAGATCTTTATCTCAGGAAAATCTAGATGGAACCCCATTGTATACCGAAACAGAAGAGAAACTGTGCCGGAATTTTGAACAGTTGCGACCATGAACAAAATTTAGTATGCAACATACAACTCCAGTTTGGCTACTACCAGCTAGAGAGTTTATGTAAATCATGTAACTTCTCGTGTTAACATATCTTCTGGCCATTGATAGTAAATTCAAGACAGCTAGAACTAAATCTCCAATCTGCTATCATTGCTGATGGAACTAGTAGAACAGAACTAGAGAGGTGGACAATACTACAGTATGATGAATCTTGATAACTGAATCTATGATCTGATCTTGAGATAGTTAGAATTGTAAAATCATAGAATTTACATTAGATTCGACAGTTGAGCAGCAGGTAGAATTATGAATCAGCATCATAAATATCCATGATTCATAACATACATCACATACATGTAGATAGGATATTTACGGAATGAGAAAACGAGACCAAGGTCTTGTGGATGAGATAGCATTACATTTCTTCATATCAAAATTATATTTACAAGCAAATTGTGATCTGTACATGACCAAATGTAAACTGGTTCTATCATCCTCAAACACACAATCATCTCAGCTGTCTGCGCGACATAACAGACGAAAGTTAAGTGCTATGAATTTAGCAATCTTCATTTCGCCACAGTTGTCACAAAGGTTTCTCAATGGAACTTTGTCTCTAGTCGGAATCCGAGTCACTGCTGTCAGATGATGAGGAAGACGATGACGAACTGCTCGAATCACTGCTGCTCTCAAAAATCGGTTTAATCGATGGCTTGGGCATGTTCTTCAAGTGCTCTCTCAAACCATCACTGCAAGAGAAACAATTATTATATTTATCTTTGAATGGTGAACTAAACAGTAGGGGTCTACTGGGCAGACTGCATGGAAGTCTCACGTCAGGCCTCCCAGCCCGATGGAGGTGAAGAAATTGATGGCAAATCTGGTCTTCTTTGGATGATCCCTAGGCATGATTCCTTCAAAGTAGCCAGCCAGTGTTCTAAAGCGAATCAACGGTCCTTGTGACTGATACAGTAAGACATTAATCAGCACCAACAAGCAGCCAGTATGCTAAGCTTACTCATCCTTCAGCCTTTCATTGAGTTTCGGCAGACCCAGGTACTCGGCCAGCTCGAGAAATAGTTGCTTCACAAATATGCGACTTGAGGAGGTCGTCTCGTCCTCATTCATTTTGATAACCTGAATAAAACTGACAGCTTTACAGACAGCAGTGCCACTCACCCACAACTACCAGGGCATCATAAGGCAAATACAGCTTTGAATAGCAGAAAACTCATCTACTTTTGGTCACGTTGACATTAGAATTAAGACGGTACGTAGGTGAGCTCAGGCACATTCAAAATGAAATTCTCTTCATCTGCGCCTGACACACACTACTATAGAACCGGATTTGATGGGGACAGAAATGTTAGCGTTTCCCTCAAAATCATCAAGAAATAAAAATGATAGCGATCCCATAAATGGGAAGACAACTCCTATAAGGTATAACGGGTGCAATTTCTATAGCGAACTTTTAGCTATTTTTGCGACTGTTAGGTATGAGAAACATCAGTCTGGACTATAACAAACACGTTACGCCACGTAGTCTGGACACTGGGTCTAAACAATGTGGAAAGAGAACGAACACAGGATTCATCAACATTAGAACACGTGAGTTTTAATTTGTGAGGGAATACGGCAGCTATTACATGCAATAACTTCAGCCAATGAAATCGTACCTGAAGAACTCCCCAGGATATAGCATCGCTGTGAAGTAGGTGACCAAAGAATTTCGAGACGTTGCGCAGCTTTGTTGGGTCGAGGCGATGACATGTCTCATATTGCAGCATAAACATCTCCTCAAACTTCTCCACATACTTCTTGTCCAGCATACAGAACCTCTACATTAGCTTTGGCAGGTGAGCAGCAGGTAGGATTAAAAAAATGAAGAACAGGCTGTTACAGCAGCTGCCTGGCGACCCATACCTGGGCTAGGAGACCGTAGAACTTCTCATATGTTCTCTGCTGAGCGCCGCAGTCAAGGACCATGTTACACAGCTCCGACTCCTGGCCAGGCTTTAACTGCAGCTTGAGCAGCTTGTGAGCCGCCTCCTCGTAGTCCAGACTGGACTGCAGCGTGAGATAGATGGTTCGTCTCAGTCCAACCAGGTTCGTCTCAGTCTCATCAATTATCTTCTGCTTCTCTTCTTCATCCTCACCTGTGGGAACATGGAATATCATTTACAGTTCCTACTGGAGTTGTACGTACAATGTACGTACATAGATGTAGATTCCATAGAATCTCCTTCAGGCACTAATAAGACTTTAGAAATGTTACTCTCAGCTGCTTGAGAACACGATTGAACAATTGCACATTTTTAGTTTAAAAATTATTATAAATTGAAACGCTACTACAATTGGTGTTAGTATGCGTGTCTATCTACTACAAGCTTACAGTCTACAGGTGGAAAGAATATTTGTGTCATTTATGATGACAGAGTCACCAGCGTTTAGTACTATTAGTAGCGTCTGTGAATCACCCTAAAATGGACGTGGTGATACCAGTGCATAGCCTTAGGCTCACCGTCACTGCTAGATGAGTCTGCGTCAGAGCCGGAGCCCCCATCCTCGCTGTCACTAGAGTCCACGATCTCATTCTTCAGTTCTTTGTATTTCTCTTCATTCGCTAAGAAGTCTGGATCTTCCCTGAATACGTCTGCAATAATATACAACATGATTTGAGTATTTGCGCCAGTAATATGGAGTATTGGAGCGTTTTATAGAGAGCCAGTCATATGACATCAGAGGAACATACTGAGCATGTCTTCAGCATTAGTCGCATCATCCAGCGTGATCATATGGGTGAACTGATCATCTTCTTCCACCAGCTCCAGCGCTTCCATCACTGACACGTGGTCTTTAAACTTATCTTTCCTCACTTGAAACATAACCTGTGGTGGCAACATGAGGCTAGGGTTGAAATAACACGTAAACGACGTTATGTCTAAGTTAAAATGGCTCACTAAAAATCTTGCCACAGCATTCCTCAACTCTTTGCCAGCTGGTAAATCATAAACGAACTACAGTCAACACAAAGGGGAAAATATGGCCCTACGGTTAAATATATCCATTTACATATACAGTACGCTATAATTAACGGAACGAACAGGAATAAATCACTGAGAGAGTTCATCACTGAGGGAGTTCGCTCAATTTTAAAGCCTGCAAAGTGGTTGCAAACTATAGTATGACAGCATCCTGTAAATTTGAACCGTGGACGAACCTCAATCATGTATTGAACGCGAGTGGTGACTTCTGCTTCGTGCAGGATATTCCTCATCCTCTCAAAGATAGCGTTCACTCCCCTGGGACTGAGTTCAGTCAACTTCGAGCCGCACTCCTTCATGAAGCCGACTGCAATCTCCACCGAGTCATCGCTGGGCTTCTCTAGCAGCAGCGTCAGTATCTCCAGCGCTATGACTTCGTGTGCCTGAAAACAGACGGTGTGAGAGACGGCGCAGTTACACTACCCCGGCGTGGAGGGTCAATCACCCACCACTTGCTGGTTGACGAGGTGAGCAATGAACTGTGTGGCAGATAGACAGATGCTCTTATCGTTTCTCCTGTAGCCTCGCCTGAACTGTAAGATCAGGCGCTTCAGCAGCAGTTCGCCAATCTGAGGGAACTTAGAGTTGATGATGGCAACGAGGGCCGCATAGACGTGAGTAAATGTGGGCGAGGCGGCCTGTGCCTGGATCACAGACCGGCAAAGCAACCCCCTGTAAGAGACACCAGAGCTTGTGATGCCATTCCTCCTAATGGCAATTCATGATGACATGAAGACACTGACCTTCCTCTGATCACATTCTCGCCAAAGATCTCTAGGATAATTTCCTTGATGTTTCCAACATTGATTTTGTTCACAAGACCGTTGATCGACTTTTTCAACGCTTCCCACGACATCCGCTGATATTCGACGCTATGACAACAGTAGCCATGTCATTAACGCATCAGACAAATGTAATCGCTGGTCTGAAAGTAAGATGTCACTATACCTGCTCTTGTCTGTGATGGCTTGTTGCATCATGCGTAGCCTCGCAGGTGGGATGTAAGCCCCACCTGTTTTTGTTGTCAGTATCTCTTCTTTCTTCTTCTTTTCCCTTATTGGTCTAACGCAAGAAAATTGTTAGATAAACGCCTCATGAGAGAGAAAATCACATGCACGCATGTATACAGAACTGTAATACTGTAATAAGTCATGAAGTGAAGAAGTAAATAAAGAACATATAGGCGTGAACACGCCAACTTCTACTCATTACTCACGCTTTACTGTCGATATTCTCTTTGTCTACAGATTTCTCATGCTCTGTAGAGTTTTCTCTGTCACCTTTCCTCCTCTCGATATCTCGCCTGGCGTCACGTCTGTAGTCATCTCTGTCTCTCTCGTTGTCATAGCGATCACGTCGGTCGTACCTATCCTTGCGATCATAGCGCCTGCGATAGTCTCTGTCATATCGAGAATCACGGTCATATCTATCCCTGTCTCTCCTCTCATCATCACGGTCATATCTATCCCTGTCTCTCCTCTCATCATCACGGTCGTGGGGTCGGTCGCGATCATGGTATCTATCCCTAGGAAAGTTATGTCTGTAGAGTCACCAAGTTGGTTACAAAAATTTACACATGGTTACACGTAACGACTCACTTCCTTCGCTTTGGGCTGCGGGCTCTCCACTTTCTAGACTTTCGCTGATCATCTGGTGTCCATGAACGATCTTTCTGCCAATCAGGAGTCTCAGTATCGCTGACTGCTCCAGCGTCCTTTTCGTGAGATTTAGACCGTGAGCGGCTACAAAGAATCCAAGCAATGTGTGAAATAATTTGCTTGCTATGCCTGAAAAACAGTTAAGAGTCATACCTTTTCTGACTTTCCCGTGGCGATGAAGAATCTCTCTCCGTAGGTTGACTTGTTGGAGGCTTTACGACTGCAGCTTGAATAGAACTTTTAACTTTTCTGTTGTCCTCAGCGTCTGATTCACTAGACCCGTCACTAGAACTGACTGAATGCTTTCGCTTTCTTGATGGGGAGCGACTGGGAGAAAGGAATAATTATACGAGTTAGTAAGCTGCTGTTTTATTATCATACACCAAGAACTATGAGGAATAAAGGTTGACGTAAATTTTGATTCATCAACCAATGCTTCTGGGCAGTACGAAATGAATAGTTTCAACCGTGAGTTCGCACAATGAAGTATCAAACATACCTCGAAGTCTCATATGACATGGTGTTATATTGCTGAGATCTTCCAAATCATCAGCTGTATCTAGTACCTTGCGCACTATTCACCAGTTACAAAAAATTGTCGTCGCTGAATGAGCGGAAGTATATCCGAACGGACAGAATACAATCTCAAAAGAAACGTTCGAAGTATCTTTCTCCAATTATTTCATATTTATAGATAAATACTACAGGTATTATAAATAAATGTGTATTATTGTGTTTTTAAAACTTGATTAATACAGGTTCATTCCTACAAATGCAGCATAAAACAAACCTATTTTTTTATCGATTTTGGTCCCTGATTGGCTAGCCTCTCAAGATCAAAAACGGTTCTCCCCTGGGTTTGACTACAACGTATCGAACGCTGGGCTCCCATCGAAATCTTTACCACAGGAACACTGGAAAACACTCGATCCATTAATTGCTAGGTAAGTTAAGCTCAGTATTTACCTCACTAGATGCTGATGATGGTATTTTATATATTTCACCAGTTATTTTGTAGGTAAGATTCTGTTGGTGAAGTAAACGAATTTTACATGTGCTGTCGGAAGAATGTCAACAGTGAGTATAGCGCGGTTATCGCTGTATGCATTTTATAACTAAAGAGACTGTATTTACAGTTAAATTATATTCTGCATTGTATTCCTTGGATAACATGGCAATGTTTAGCATCCATTTTCGTGTCGATGATTGCACGTTATTATTGGTTCTCTGCATGTATATTTAGAGCAACGTTGAAAATCTCTCTCCTCAAGTTATCCGGTCTATAACGAAAGAAATCGCTGAACTGCTCACCGATCCGCCGGAGGGAATACGTCTCATAACAAATGATGATGATGTGACTGATTTACAGGCCATCATTGATGGACCTGGTTAGTATTACTTAGACCATTTTACTTTCATGGCGTCTAACATCGCTCACTCTTCACTCCTAACTTTTATGTCTCTAGCAGGGACACCTTATGCTGGAGGATGCTTCCATATGAAACTAATACTTGGCAAAAACTTCCCAAACGAACCTCCCAAAGGTTTCTTCATCACAAAAATATTTCATCCAAATGTAGCAAGCAATGGAGAAATCTGTGTTAACACACTTAAGAAAGACTGGAATGCCAGTCTTGGCATCAAGCACATACTACTAGTGAGTCACCTCTTCCCATCCCTCTCCCTCACCTATCACAACATATAAGTTTTTCTGTACCATGCTTTGGGAATCAAGTAACTTTGGGCTCAAGCTGCTTTGGTGGCTATGGTGGTGATAAACGCGTTTCGTTTCCATTTTGTATTTTTATGAATATTATAGTGGAAACACTTTGTTTCACGTCACAAATTAGAGCATATGACAGACTAAACAAGGTTTTCTCTTTGAGATTTCCAGAGCTGAGAGTACCCAATAAGCCTTGAGTAGAGAGTGGTAATTTCCAACTTGCTGAAACACTTGACAAGGGGAAACGAGCTGAAGTAATAGAGAATTTCCCCACACTCAGATACTCGTTCAATGTAGAACTCTGTGTACTTTCTATCTATTGTCATCTCCCCGCTGGCAATCTGAGGCTGTCGCTTTCGTGTAATAGACACCCAATACGTAAGCAAAAAGCAAAGTTAACTACATGCAAGTCTATTGTGATTGTGAAAGGCACTCATTATCTCTGCTTTAGCATTTAGTTGTAAATCATTCTGACGAGTTACTTGGCGGCGGCAGCGTGTGTTCAGGCTGGTTAGTGTCTGTCGATTTCAGGTTATAAAGTGTCTCCTGATCAACCCGAATCCCGAGTCAGCGCTGAACGAGGAGGCAGGAAAGTTACTACTAGAACACTATGATGACTTCTGCAGCCGAGCTAAACTGTACACAGAGATACATGCTAGGTCCACCAAGTGAGTTATTTCTCTATCATACTTCACTACAAGTAGCACAGTTCTCAGTCTCAGCTCCTCCTGATCTGTAGAAATAAGAAAGACTTGTCCTGCGACGAGGCAACGCAAAGTAAAAAAGCTGCTCTCGACATCAAAATGACGACCAAGAGAAAAACTGATAAGAAGAAACATCTCAAGCGGCTGTGAAGGAGGCGCTGTGAAGGAGGTGGGCGGTCTATACGAGTGGTAACAGTGTGCCACCAACGATACTGTAAGAGTGGAAATAATACATATTTATTAAATTTCATACGTGATGGCTGTATCATGTAAGAGCTGCGCTAATAAAGGTTGGACAGATAGACGTTGGAAGCACTGCAGTGTTATTGAGGACTCTCGGGCTGCTCTACTATAGTCTCGCAGTCCATCCGCGGCGTGATACGTTTGAGGAAGTCTTGTCGCTCATCAGCTGTCATGGCTGACATTGCATTGTTCAGGACGTCAAAACTGACGTAAGCTTCAAGTCGACCGTCACTGTCCAACTCCAACGACACGCCAGCGGACGAGACTATGGAATCCTGATTGGAATCCTTGTATGTGTCCATCAGCGATTGGTTCGTTAGCTGCGGTAAATGAGGAAAAAATAGATTTTGGTCAGTAGCTGGCTTTTTCATGACCTGTGACATGGAGAGGGAATTGGTGGAACTTTCGCTGCTCGATGGGGAATGAGCAGACAATGAGCTGACTGAAGTGGCGAGTCCAGACTTGTCCAAAGATCTGAGTTTGTAGTTGAAGTTCCTGATAAGTAGAGTCATGTCGTCTCGTATAGCGCATCTGGCATGCTTCGGATCACTGGGCTCTGACAGTGCGTAGGCGTCGTGGTGCAGTCGGGCTATCTTCTCTATAACAGCCTGGCTGACGCCATTCAGAGTGGATTGCCTCGAGAATTCCGTGGCCACATAGCCCGCGATCTCGGCATTGACATGCTCGGTGTCAGTGGCATCGATTAAGCTGCGATATACACCGTCCGACATGAGAAGTAGGAAGTTACAGCTGCCGTCTATGTCTATGGCCTCCTCAAGGTCAGGTACGGCTATCACAGGTTCCGACACCGCACAGCTATAACCAGAATCAAAACCTGAGCAATCATGTGGCTAGAGTAGAGAGCTTCAGATTTCCACGTCTGTAAAATGTCAGACATAGTTCTACACACATATTTAGTGTTGGGCAGCAGCTCAGCATTTTCAGTAGATATTCAACATGCGAATCAATGATGTCGCGTAAATATTCATAGATATCTCTACGCATCTACAATCTAAACCTGCCTACTGCGATCCAGCCATAAACCAGAGAATTGCGCCATGACATTAATGGGTTGGAAATGAATCAGAGATGGACAGGATTACAGGATCCACCATGAGGACGGGTGGATTACGCCTAATGGACAGTTCGCAGATTTTAACCAAGGGGGTTGAAACCGAAATAGTTGACTGGTTTTTGGGCAAAAAAGGTGAGAAAGTTGTACATCTCATTGCTAAATGTGCATCTTCACGGTAAAACGGTTAAATATGATCTCATACTTCAATAGTCGAATACCGTAGAACCGGATTTGATAGCGACGGTCTAACGACCATGAAAACAGCGACGAAAAATTATTGCTATCGTTGGAATTCGTTATGGAAATTACGCCCATTATACCTTATATAGGAGTTGTCTTCCATTTAAGGGATCAGTGTCATTAGATTGTTACCATTTTTATTTTTCCATGATTTTGAAGGAAACGCTAACATTTCTGTCGCTATAAAATCCGGTTCTTCAGTATGAGAGAAAACCAAGATTTACAGGAGATACATGATATATAAATTAGTGCTGCATTTCTTAAAAATAATTTATCTTGATTAATCTTTCGATTAATGTTTTTAATCTTGAATTAACCTTATTTAAACTATAAACTAGTTTCTGAGCTATAGAATTCACAGCAGTATCATTGCTACCAGTTGCAGCCGCTGACATTGACATCACTGTAACATCTTTGGTGGGTCATTAGTGGTACTCAACTGCACTGGTGTTGAGTTTGCTTAGATAAATATGTTATCTACTTGTTCACAGATATTTCTAGTATATCTTTCTTAACTTTCCAGTGAAATTTACCACCAAACTAACCACACGATTAATCTTGTGGGATAAAATTAATCTTCTGAGCAATTAATCTTAGTTAATCTTAAAATAACTTGATTAAAATGAAGCACTAATATAAATGCATGATGCTTGATCGCACAAACTCCCTAATAGAAGGAGATTGCTCTGTGTTAGCTGACCAGTCCACCAGTGACCAATGGTTCGCTATGTACTGCATTCTGACACCAAAAATCACGTTAAACATCAAATAGAAGGCTAATGCCCTGTGTACAACATATCGAGACACAAAGTCGAACTGTACCTCATCTGGTCATTGTCCTTGTAGCCTCCTTTCACACTGTAGTCACCCATGCAGCGGGTGTAGAGTTGCTGCCCAAACTTGGTGCAGTTGCGGATGTTCTCAATCGGAAGGCCAAGGTTGGCGAGTCTCTGCACTTCGCTCTCGTTCTCCAGCGTGTGATCGTCGTTCAGGCTCTCCACTCTCAAGTGTTTGTCATCGGTACGACACAGTAATGCTCTGCTGTTGCCTGAATCGACAGCCATCGACATGTACGTACACGCTGGAAAGTAAGTGCATGAAAGCCTTAGGCAGTACGTACCCACGTTGGCGATGAAGAGCCGATTCTTGCGTAGCAGTGCCAGCAGAGCGGAAGTACCACTGGACAGCAGCTGGTCAACTTTCCTCAGCCTGGCCAGTTCAGCCTGTCAGTATAGATAAACCGCTAGTAGCTGCTACCAGCACTGTATTATAGTAAGAGTGATAGCCCAGGTATGGGACCAAATTACTGGTACAGTCAACATCCAACTCAATGAGACCAAAAACTTCTCCTTTGGACTCGTGACTATGTACTGTGACTGTGACTATGACTGTGACTATGTACTGTAACTGTGACTATGTACTGTGACTATGCACTGTGACTGTGACTATGTACTGTGACTGTGACTATGTACTGTGACTGTGACTATGCACTGTGACTATGCACTGTGACTATGTACTGTGACTGTGACTATGTACTGTAAAACGGATTTTTTATGCAAAGAAAATATTTGCAATCTTCCAATGTTTGTCATATTGCCTCTGTTTCATCGTAAATAAATAATAAATAAATGCACTTGGTGTTATTTGTGAATTGGTGCCCGACAACTCGATCGCAAAAGTCTTCAGTTTGCAAAATCATTCCAATTTATAGTAAGCTGTAATAAATAGTGCCCGTTATTGAAGAATGTCCGCTATTTTCGATGTCCTTAAATTGGGTGTTGACTGCATGGAAAAACAACATTATAAATCAATATACTGTTGAAATATTCGCAGCATTTAGGTTACAGTGGAGGTATAAAAAAACGGCTAGATGTCAACCAGATATACCAAACATACGGTTTTTTCTAGTTTAAGACGGAGGAGGGAGGCGAAAAGGATTTTCCGTTCGGTCAGGGGTTCTTGAGAAGTCCCTGAAGGAATTCCGAACAGGAATTTAGGGAGGAATTCTCAGGGACATCCGGTTGTGCTCAGGAACCCCCTAAGGGACTCTCTCAGGGACTTCTCTAGAACCCCTGACCGAACTGAAAAGCCTTATTACTGAAAACACTACTAGGACAAACTGCAGACGTCATTGGCTATTGAACGACTACCATTGCTATTTATTCCAATATGTCAATATTCTGCCTAGAGCGGGTGACTGCTCAATTCAATGTTCTCTCAGCTTTGTCCAAATCACACCTGTAAATCACACCTGTAGAGTCTCTCGTATTTTCTGGGACATTCCAGTATTTCAGCTGCTAAAATCACCATTAGTGGTGTCTTAACCTTCTCCTGTTGCTCATCAGTTAGAGCTGAACTGAGCTAAAATATGACAGAATCCTAGCTGTAGGCGGTAGCGGATTTTAGCTATGACTTCTCAAAGAAAAACCGAATTTCCCATATTTTCAGCCTACCGCGTTGAGAGATACGCTCACCACAACATCTAGGGCACTGCAGACAAATGCTGGTCTGTCAGCAGACTAAGAAAATGATAAAATTTTAGTCACCTTATATCGGGAGTCCAAGCTCGCACTGTTCAACTGCATAAGTTCCTGTTGAATGCATGTCCTTTCTGCAATCAGATCATCCATTTCTTTGAAGTATAAATTCTCCACTGTGTGGTAAGCCTACAAAAATATACTGCTGCCATTGCTGATGAAACAATGAAACCACGGAAGAGGATTTGCTACGTATATAGACCTGTTGAAGGACACGCTTCACATCTTCATCTGAGTCTAAGCCATCTAGCTGACCAAACAGAATTTCAGCAGGTATCCTCTGTGATATGAATTCTGCAGCCCTATCCCCACAATGACCATCAAAGACTCCATACAGGAAACAGTCATCGGATAGTCTAGAAAGAAATACAAGTGCATTGATCTAGTGCCAGATGGTAGCTTTCATATCTAGATTGATAGCTGGTAATTATTCACTTTATCCTGAAACACTTGTCTTCAAAGATATGGTCCTCGTGTTTGTAGCCGTCATCTTTATAGACTTGATTATATGAAAAGCCAACTCCTGAAAACTCCTTATCGACAGGTAAGTCGTCTAACCATGTGCGCTTTTCTGGCTGAACATTATATATAATATACATACAAAAAACAGTTAACCAGGAAAAGGAATGTTTTTTTAATGGTAAATTTTGAAGCTTGAGAAAATCACCTGATCAAACTCGTCAGACATCCTTTTTGCCTCTGTAAATGTATTGACAGCTTTATGCTTTGCTGGCACGAACACCCATTCTTGTAGAACAATGTCAGGAGGAGAATCGTCTGGCTTATCCTGATTCGTTCTCCCAGAGGTATCGCTTTCCGTACGTTCCATAGTATTATGAAAAGCCTCAAAACCAATCTGGCGTGTACTTTGAGTTGTGTTGATATAGTTTTATACCAATAGTCGAAAATGAATTAGATTGATCTTAATAAAGAAGTTAAGGGTATTCTTATTCCAGATATGTTTCATATGAGTTAAAAGAAAAACAGCATTTCTCGTATTGAGAGTGCGTCAACGAGCAGACAACTCCTAATATGATACCTGACGTTCAGACCATTACACATACACACCCTGATTATTTCATGGAGCAACGTCAGGATGAGCAAGAAGAGGTATTTGAGTCCCAGAACGACCAATAAAGAGATCTGGTGGATACACATGACACTATAAAAATTTATTTCATGGTGGGCGATATAAATTTTTGTGGGAAGCTTGTTACATTTATCTGGAGCAGCAGACTATTTTATGGCTGTAGGGGGAGGGCTGAATATTTTTCGTCACCTTTAGCTGATAGACAATCATCGCATTACAGTATCAAATATACAGCATACATTATATAGTACATAAGTGGTTGCTATAACCGCAATGTGATGTACATTCATGCTATTCAAGTGACTGAACTGAAGGATGGCTCATTGATCAGCCGGCAAAATGGTCAGTCTGTAATTTACTCATAAGCAACACTCAAGGTCCTCCAGACTCTCAATAAGATATGCAATGTAGGACTGGAGGTGACAGTCCGTATTCAGAGTTTATCTATGGCTCTTGGGTGGAGAGACGCTTGAAGTGATTCCAACTGTGCTCTCCCCACGAAGACAGACATAATATGAAGCACACCGCGTCTACATGAGACCAGAGGTTATGGACAGCAATTGTTATCCACAATATGTGAGCTACGCTGTCATGTGATGATCAGCTGATGGAGCCATGTCAAGGCTTTCTATGACCGTGGCTGTCAGTTCGGGATGAGTGCAGTACCTAGGCTGGAGATTGATGCCGTAACCTTTTAGCATTTGAGTGAATAAATGCGAGGGCAGCATGCCAATATGTCTCTAGGAATATGTTATTGTTAACAACGCAGGATGGAGGAGGCAAAGCATGCAGCTGAAAGCTGAATGTCAAGACCTTGATGAGCGGTCCATGTCAAACTCAAGTATTGCATGACAGAGGAGAGTACGGAATCAATCTACACTTGCACAAATACTGATAACAACCTACTGACATGGAACTGGTGAGTAAGAGATAGGATAGACAAAGTCGTTTATTGGTAGCTTGACTAATACTTGCTAAAGACAGAAATGGATACAACTAGCTGATAACATACTACTGCTACTATGGCATACTGACTGTACAACAGGTTAGAAATATATTACACAATGCAATGGGTTATACTTATATGAGTACATTGACTTAGAGAATGGAGAATGTTCCTATCCATGATTAGGCAATCTACACATCTGTGGTTTAATCCTGCTCAACTGCAGTCATTTCTGTATACGACTCTCCCTGGCCAGTCTGAAAACAATACAAACTCGCGTTAAACGTCAGCGCGTCAGCACAACTATCATCGACAAAGGCAGTGAGGAAAGCCAAGAGTGGGAAGAGATTACAGTAATCAGCCATTTGAGATCAAATATAGTGTATGTGAGAATCTCCACATTTAAAATACCAGCAGCATTGTTTGCAGTGCAGCAGCCATGATATTCAACCACGCATCTATTACTGTGCAATAGCGTACCCAGGTCCCCCTCGCAGCTAGTCCGCCTCGCAGCTAGTCCCCCTCGCAGCTAGTCCCCCCTTGGAGCTAGTCCGCCTCGCAGCTAGTCCCCCTTGCAGCTAGTCTGCCTCACAGCTAGTCTACCTCATATAGTTGGCATACGAAGCTAATGGGTTAATTGTCAGACAATGACTATTAAATGATGTCATAGTTTTGTATACAAACCACATGAAGAGAAATAACTATGAAATAGACCTGGGTAGACTATTGCACACTGATATGGTATGATATTGGATATCACATCTGTAGCACTGCAAAATATCCTGTTGGAACTTTGAGTTTGGATCACATAAGCCATGTTTGATACAAAGAGGCTGGTTACTGTAATCTCTCTTAAACACCTTCTTTAATTTAGAATTATTGTTGAGAATCGACAGACCTCCTGAGAGAAGGGTACGGCAGAGTCGGCAGAATCCTCGTATTCCATATCCTCGCCAGCCACAGACGTACCGGCGACTGCCTCTAGAGCAGTGTACATTTGACTATTGGTAGACTCATTGTCATCGTCGTCTGACTCAATCAACATCTTTTGTTTACGAGGCCGGCCTCTGTTAGCTTTCCTCCGTTCGGCTGCATAACAGACGTATGTGTCTACCGTAGGAGCGGGAGGCAATATTAGATTTCAAGAATTAGTACAGCGCATACCTTCACTCTCTAGCTCCTTTTTACTCTTGCGACTTTTTTTGCTCGACTTGGATGATGATTTTGGTGTGGGCAGAACTTTTTCTTCCTCCTCTTCCTCACTAGAGTTTTCTGGAGTGATGAGCTCGCCTTTCTCCAGTAACTCTCTGGCGTTAGTCCAGATGGACTGCAGTCGGATCGAGTCTTCGAATATCTATAACAAAGACAATTACATTGGACGACTGAGAGCCGATGTAACCAATGAACAGCCTCCAAAGTGAAGAAGACTGGTGAGCAGCGAGTAGAGGAACTGACCAGTGAACCCTCCACGTTGTAGATCTGTGCGTTCTTACATAGCAGTACCATGTCAGACTCAATGTCATCCAGGTTGCGGTATTTATGCTGCTTGATATTCTTGCGCATCTTTTTAAAGTCCATCGGTTTCCTGATGACGTCATAGTAGTCGGGCAGTTCTCGCCGACTCGGCAGCTGGTAGAAAGGCTCGCTCAGCACCCTGCCGTCGCTATGACAACATGGAGACAATGTAAGCCACGCTCACACAGACGTTTGAAGATGAGACGTTTCGAGATACCTGTCCTCGTGCTGGAGCACTGTATGGAGGAGTTTCTTGAACTGCTTGGTCAGCTCGGGTGGGTTGGAGATACTCTTGTCAGCGGCCCCTCCTCCTCCTCGTGAGCGTTTCTTCTTACTGTCACTGCTGGTTCCTGGATTAGGTGTGCCAGGGGCAGAGTCAAAGCCTTCGTCGCCCCGCCTCTTTGTTGCCTTCTTCTTGCGCTGTTCCTCGTACTCTTCCAGGCCGCCTTCCTCGATTGCCTGAAACAGAGCCAAACATGCCGGTTTAATTCTGATTGGACCACTAAAATCTGGCTCCGCCCACCGTACACACCTCCATAAATTCTCTATCTGTCAGCTGGTCAGAGTAGTCTACTTCTTTCCGCTGCCTGTTTCCTCTACCAAACAACTTGTCTTCTTCCTCCTCAAACGCCAGCCTCTCAACCTGCATTCCGCAGCGAGTTGTAACAGTCTAGTTGTCACCTTGACCTTGCAATGGCCGATCAGTTGGGAAGAATCTTACCTCCTCCTCGTCCTTCACCAGCCACTGCGGCAGCTCGCTCTCCTCTAGAAGCCTCGGCTGTCGGTTAACCTCGCGGGCCTCAATGCGCCGTCTCTCTATATCCATACCTTGCATAGCCTCAAACTCCTCCTCTGTCCTCGCCAGGTACTGGTTTATTGTCTCGTCGTCCGGCACCTCATCCTCGTCCTAAACCACCCAATCACTCTCTCGTCACGTACACACGTCACGTACACAACGCGCTGGAAATCGCGTCTACACTTATTGCTACTTACATCGTCTTCGTTGCTGGATTTGGTCAAAATTGCTTGGAGGAGTTGTCTCCTCTCCTGGGCAGACGTCTTCATGTCAAACTTGCCGGCTTGAATTACTTTGGCGTCGACGTTTAACTTGTACCTGAAGGAGTAATCGTTAGACATTGCGGCACGGCTGACATACAGGGGCCATTAGCCAATGAGCAGACAGTGAGTCTATACCTGGCAGCGGCTAGAATCCTCTCTTCTACCGTGCCGACTGTGAGCAGACGGAGGACCCTGACCTCGTTCTTCTGGCCAATACGATGGGCTCTGTCTTGGGCTTGCTGGTCCTAGATGCGCAGAGGGAACGGCATGAAGATTGCTTGATCTGATATCAGGCTTGGGGGAGGGAGGGAGAGAGGGTGCGAGAGAGAGAGAGATGAGGGGGGGTAGATAGGGGTAGTGAGGGGGAGAGTAGAGGCAGAGGACCAGAAG
>ERZ1740065.862-NODE-862-length-17248-cov-11.214855_pt1 | contig 17248 bp, 5 predicted proteins | sample MGYA00581738_ERZ1740065 | MGnify/ENA primary metagenome ERZ1740065 (study PRJEB43018, sample SAMN04849749) | marine metagenome | isolation source: floating plastic debris | place: Pacific Ocean | collected 2008-09-01 | study: EMG produced TPA metagenomics assembly...
TTTTTTTTTTGTGTTTCTTTGTTTTTTTTGGTTGTTTGGGTGGTTTGGTTGGTTAGTGGGTGAGAGGGAGGAGAGGGGGAGATATATAAATATGATTACATAAGGGAAAGTGTGAGGTACTGATTGCAACATGGCATAGCAAGTTTTCATCCCATGTGATTGGTTAGAAGAGATGGTGGAGGCGGAGAGGGAACATTTTTCATCTCCGCTTGATTGCAGATTATAGAACACTGGATGACCTGAGCCTCATATCCTCTAATCAAATCAAATCAATTAGGCTGGCCAGTTGTATGTCAGTAGTACTAAGCGGGCGCAGTGAGTTGATCTCTTAGATGTTGTTTTACTGACAGTCAATCAGGCCTTTCGGTAGAATCACACGTTGCATTCCACGAATAGTCTTTCTTTTCAACATTAGAGCTAAATTCTTTGCTGTTCTGAAGTATAGCTGGGGGCTATCAAATCACGCAAACAAAAGAACTTGCCATCTCTACTGCTGTTTTGTTGTGATAGCCTGTTCATCCTCCACCTAGTGACAGAAAACAGAGCAATGAATCTACTTTGTTAACAGCTTATTATTCAGAAAGGGAGAAATTGTCACTTGGAATATCACTCTTGTGCAAAATGTGGCAGCTTGAAATATATTTTAGACATGATGAGGAGTTTATAGCTTGCAACCATATTGTTGATCGTGGTTACGGGTGGTTCACAGTTTACAATGACGAAAACATCAAATAGTATGCAAGAAGCTTCCCGACCGATGGAGTGAATGGTCAGATTGGTCGGGATGCAGTCAGGAGCACAACAGTAAGCAACACCAAACCAGGAAATGTGGCATGGGATCTGGATCCAGTGATAGGCGACAGGAGAGAGATTGCAATCCTGCAGGTAACGGTTTGGAATAGTCTCCCACACATCCACTCAGCCTTACACGCAGCAACTGGACCTCAGATCATTGATTCCACAGCTGTTGTGATGTTAGTGGTATTTAGCTTCAAACCCCTGCCCGTGCAGCTATGATTCTACCAGGTTGAGATTAGCTCAGCGACATCTAACTAACTGGACAGCAGGAAAACTTCCTTAAACCAATAATAGTTACTACAACCCTGAATCTAGGCAGTTAAGATATGCGAAGATCCCACCTAATGTGGAGGAGTTAACAAGCCGGTTGCTTACCAGCTCAGCTGCATGCACATTAGTGCAATGAAACTTATCAATTTCCGATTTGTGGACAGTTGGTATAAGCATCACTGTCAGATTCTCTTAATGATGTTTTCGCTGCAACTATGTGTTGAAACACGTCAAGGAAACGTCATTCTGCTATTGATTTATTCCATGATTTCATCAACCAGTTAATTAATTCATACATAGGGCTGCCTAAATTCAGCTTCATACATTTTCTTCTGCCTTCCTTGTGAGTACGCAAATTCTGTCAGTTATGATTAGATACCCTTTAACTTCAATCTGCCCTGCGGTGAGTTATATGGGAGGAATATCCTTGATGATGCAACATCACAAACTGATAAGTAATAAAAAGTTTCCTCTGAAAACATGGCATTTTTCACCCACCTGTCCGCAGGTGTGCCGGTTTCATAAGAGCCGGTGGTAAACTGCTATTACGCTGGTACTAAAGCTGGTGATAGTATGCTGCGTGCGAACAGAACTTGGCATAATACCAGCGTTGCATTGGTGTATGAACGCGGCACACCTGCCGATACGATAGTAAAAAAGGAAAAACTTAACCTATTGCTCCTTATTTCTGAAACATGCAGCAATACTACGGGAATCTTTCTTGGTTGTAGTGCAAATAGATTGAAACTATATCTACCCCTAACTCCTTCCTCTAGTTTATGTACCATTCAAGTGTTCATTAATGATGTTCCAGCAATTTCAATAGGGTCTGAAAATATTCTTATTGACAAGCACCCAGCAATAGGCAGTAAACGCAGATCTCTATCTGTTATAGTATATCATATATGCAGATTACATATGTCCAATGACATTCACTCTAAGCTAAGACTAAACACCACTTTTCATGGTATGTTAAAGTTGTCTTCTTGCCTTTTTACGATGTTCAAGCAAAATGTTGGTGCTCTATCAGTAATCCTTGCTTAGCTAATTAGCACATATTAGTCCCATTACAGAGGCCTCAAACAGCCATCTATTTGTTACGATACAAAACACAAGTCTATTTGTGGTTGTGCTTTATTTTAATGCAAGATAAGACAGTAGCTGACTCATCTGTAAGCTGCACAAGCAATATGGAGAGTGAGACATTGGCCTAGATGAAGGGAGGGAGAGAGGGACGGAAGGAGTGAGAGAGGGAGTGAGAGAGTGAGAGAGGGAAGAAGGGATGGAAGGAGGGAGGGATAGTTTGTCTACAAAATTGCAGTCAAAACACGGCAAAAAAATAATAGACTTATGGGTGCCTTAATCAGCCAAAAAATAAGTTTGAACAAGCAAATATTCTCTTGTGGTCCATAAATGATCTTAGAATGGCAGTAAAACTGTGAATACTATAAAATGCCACTAAACAACAACAGGCAATACAGGATAGGTTGAGTGAAACTTCTGTTCACCAATATTTGTCTACCAAATTTTGCTGTCTTATCTATGCGTTAAGATCATTAGAGTTGAAGGCTCTAAAAATCTTGGTGTTCAGGCCTTTGCTTGGTGTGACACTATGTTATCTTCTTCGTTTTTTTCTCTTGTTTGTTAATATGATCTCTTCACAGTACAAGCAACAAAGCCTGCTAACGTCACCTGTATTCTAATCACACCTGTTACACCTACCAGCCGATCTAAAGTATTGTCTTCACTGGCGATAGAAATGTGATGAGAAATAACAACTACCACGGAATACAAACGTTCGGGTGGAAGGATAATCATATTCTGTATTGCCATAGTAACCATAAATAACCATGTTAAGAACTACGGGATTGTGTGCAAGGCAATGGCAATAGAAATGCCAAAGCCAATGCCGACGCTTGTTCATTGAGCCATTATGAGGCAATAGTTTATATTCCTGAGTGAAATGTGGCATTAAGGGATTGCAACCATCCTCAGGACATTCTCAAAGCTAAAATTTTCTTGGGGGTGGCCCCACCGGACCCCTCCCCCATGTGGGAGCTAACACTCTCCCACACCAACCCCAGTGCGTTTGGCACTTAGCTTCGCACCTTCCCTGAGCTCAGGCGCTCAGCAGGCTGTGCACCTACACTATGCTCAGGTGCTTCGCAAGATATTCTGCATGCTGCAGTTTTCGGCAGTACCCCTCTGATAATGAGCTGCACAGCCCTGCTTTCGGGCACTCTTAATAGACCTTGAGTTCGCATGCACTTTTAATGCAAGCCTAATGGAGTGTGACGATACCTATTGTTTGTTTATTTGATTGCTACTGTTAACGTTTGATCAATAGAGTAATACTAGAACTCAAGTACCTTATTTAGCGATTCACGTCTGCTACCCTGGTGTATACGCAGAGAGCCCGGTCCTGTGCCAAGAATCATACCTTAGACAATGGTAATTGCACGCACACATATGAGCAGGTATTGGCAATAGTTTGCAGTAGATATAAGCCCTCATACACATGCTATCAGATCGCTTGACGAGTAGGCTGCTGACGATGACTGATGAATCGTCTACCATTGCCATAGCAACTGCGCAAGTGCACTCTACCCCATACTCTACACCCTCAGTCATGTGGCAATGCAGTTATTGAGAATGACGTAGATAGACAGCGCTGTTGATCATCCAACTTGACTGCATGCTATCCTCATAACACTTTAACCGGCTGACCTGTAGCTGTATATCCTCAGCTCAATGAGCAAAAAACATTCAGTTAGTAAGGGCAACTAGGAGTGAAGCAGATGCTGTTAAGTCGACGGTCTTCTCACAATCATCGCACTGACTTTTATCAAGGAGATTAGCAGGTAATATGTTGTGTGTGAAAGGGTACAGCTGTATCTCTTTCAACTATACTCTACCTATGACTCTCTAATACCAGCTGTTTTCAAAAGCAGTAATCAACTCGGGCAGATAATTTTGAAGAGCCTCTGAGCAATCCATAGCTCATGCTCACACTGATTCTCATCAGTTCCTTGCAAAAGTTATTTTAAATGGCGAATTGAAAGTTAGTATACAGAAACATTTAAACTGTGTAGCTCTTTTGCTTTCGGTGGGTAAAGGTTTGCAATTACCCACTGGGGACTGGTTGCTTTTTCCTGCTTTGAGACAATACCGATTCATCACATACATGTCGTTCAAATGGTTGTTTATCTGCTCTGACAGGTATGAGGACCGGTGCCTTAGTCATTGCTGCTTTTGCCATCTTTGGCTGTGGCGCTGAAGTGTGCAGAAAACGGAGAGATCCAACTCCAAGCATGAGTAAGCCTCCTCCTATCTATGAATGGAGTGACTGGTCTGCTTGGTCTAAATGGAGCAAAGAATCCGATGATACATGGTCCAAGATCAGAGAGAGCAGGGCCGTGCCGAACTGCAATGCAGGCACGGCTTTGCCGCGCAACTTTTTACTAGAATTTCTCCTCTGGGGAACACTCATCCAAAGCATCAGTATGATATTGCTGATACTGCGACCCTTTCATTGATTATCATCCCATCACGATCAAGTAGCATGACATTAGGTGAGATACCGCTGTGGAAGAAGTTGTCTTCTCTCGTTTTCTACGACCTGAATATTTTATAACCTTAGGATATTTTTATGATTAGTATTAGCTCACCGCCTTGTTTTTGAACGGCGTGAAAGAGACAACGCATTTATTCTTCATTCTTTCTGATATTTTACTTCATGGTGAGAGCACCTAGTATCGAAATACACTGCTACTGAACTACAGCACATTTAACGACCGATCGTTGATTCACATCTTCAGCAAGGAAGCAAGACTGTCTGCACTCATCAGTGTCATAAGAAGGAAGAGCCCTGATTATAGCAATACAGCTGCTTGTATAGGCTCATGTTACATCATCACCAAAAGATTATAAACATCAACAATATGAGCTGGAATTGGAGTATAAGAATAAGACAAACGTGAATCAAACCGGCACAACAAGAAGAATAGCAATATGACCTTATGAAGATGTGAAACACATTACCACTGAAGAATGTATTTTCCTCCATCCAATAGCTAGGGGTAGGAGTAATCCCTGTGATGTAGCAGGTGCTCCTAGTTAACACAGTTCCATTTTAGTAGCTGTTCTCCTCAGTTATCTGTTTGCATATTCCTCCGTTTGATGTGGCAGGCCGTTACAATATGTTGAGAAAGCTCACAGCCATTCAGAATATACCTAACATACCTTATGTCGGTGCCATATGAGCTATCGTATAACTGCTCTAATTAGCCGTTGGGAATTATAACCGGCTTAACTTCCCCTCCTAATTAGGTCATACAGGCGGATGCTACGTAGATCTGGGGACCCGCCTACCCAGGTCTACGTCATCGCATTGTAATGGTATTCAATAGGTCTAACGATAAGAATGGATTTTCTGGCTTTTTTTAGTAATGCTACCCTTTATGAAACAGGAAGACTAGCTATCCAGCTATACTTTGACAAGAGGATTTCACACTCACGAAGTCGAAAAGTGCTTTTTAGGGCTGAAAAAGTACTTTATCAACAGCTTGACATTATAGCCCACGTACCTTCCATTGTGCCGCTGCATACAGCGTAGCGAGCCAACCCGCTTAGTGAAACTCTTACGATAAAGCCTATTACGACATCGCATCACTCAACGACTACTAATGGCCACTAAGTGACCGCCTTCTAAATAGGGTCTGCTAATTCATCCGGTAGTAATGGTCAGTAGCGATCACCACAGTGTACTAAATTTTGTCATAAGGTAAGAAACAGTGTTTCTTATTCATTGATATGCTTAATTCAAGTTAGCTTCACTTCCAGAAAATTCTTTTCTCAACCTCTTTAAGCAGCGGTTCAGACATGGTCCCAAATCCAGGGTACATAACAGACGTGATGTCCATGTTGATACACTGATTCAATGTCTTGGGTCAACAAGTGCACGATGACACTGTCAGATACTGTGGTACATCAAAAATTTTAGATACAAGCTGTAGATTTAGAGTTGTCTTCTCCTTGGTACTCTACATCGCAGGTAAAAGTATCGCTCTGCCATCACAGCTACCCAATGAGTTTTTTCCCAAGTAATGGTAATGACACCATCACTGACGAAGGTTGTCAAGCTCAGGAGATGTGACTTACCTCAGGAAATCAAATCATAGGTTTACCTGTAAGTATCACTCCTGTCTTCAACCAGCCTGGCTCCATTCTTTGTCTTGACCATGCTTCCATTTGACTGTCATTATTCAGTGCTAAGGTATACACTGTCAATTGTGATGAATTAATGACTGGGACACCTAAACAAGGAAGGACAACTCCCACCTTCTATATTTGTAGAAACTGGGAGTTGTCCTTTCTTGTTGAGGTGTCCCAGTCTTCCATTCATCACAATTGACAGTGTGTTTGATGTGGCAATCGATGATAATAGAAACAGTCTCCATGTAAAATGGAAAAGTAGTTCATATTTTGTCATGATTTGTTTTGCAGCAGTAGTCGGCATATGTCTGTCTCAGATGCACACATGTCTACTTGCCTCTACATTAGTCAAATTTTATATCCCAGAAGGTGGTGAAACAGTTACGCAAGGAATGTAAATGAGAGAACCTTGCTGGGCGTAAGCTTTTCAAGCATTGTGGTGTGTCTACATGTTTTAAATTGTTCCTTGCCCCTCTGCTTTTCATGAAATCAGCTTTGCCCCTACTGGTTCCATTTGTATTTGATTGTACTCTAGCGTATGAACCCTATCTCCCTCTGGTCATCAACTACCCCTCTCTCACTCCCTCACTGCGCCACTCCTCCCTTCCACTCCCTCCTTCCCTCCCTCCCTCCTTCCTTCCCTCTTTCCTGCCCTCCTTCCTCGCTCCTCCCTCCCATTCCCTCCTTACCCCCTTCCTTCCCTCTCACCCTCCTTCTCTCCCTCCCTCCTTCCCTCTCTCCCCCATTCCTCTCCCTCCCTTCCTCCTTCCCCCACTCCTACTTCCCGCTTTCTTTTCAACCTCCCTTCTTACCTCCCCTTACCTCCCTTCTTAGCAGAGATAGATATAGCTGAGCTTACTGATTTTGGTCCGTTCAATCCTCAGTAGAGAGCTATCCAGTATCTATAACCAACAGACTAGTTCACAGGCAGAGTAGACAAAAGGTGATTCAGACATGCAATCGGCATTGTCTTCTGGCTAGTCTCCTATCTAAGTTCACTTATAGTTCACCACACAGTGTACCTAAGCATACCACAGCTGGAGAAAGGGCAGAAAGCCAACAGGCAAGTCACCAAACAGCATCACACATGGAGATTGAAATCATAAGCCGGTAGCCCTAGCTCCACCGTTAGCCCTAGCTCCATCATTAGCCCTAGCTCCATCGTTGGGTACATCAAGCATGAGACTGTTGAGTGCAAAGAGACATAAGTAAACAATATGGGAACACTGGCAATATTGCTTGTTAAGTGTAGCAACGAGGAATGACAACTCCAAATATACTAACAGTTGTCTCCCTATGAATTTATATTTAAAGCCTTAAATCATGTGTTAGGAAATCTTGTGGCTTTATTTTTATCGGTGTGACTATTTTTTACCTCATAACACACATCTAGACTGGATTTCAATGGTTTGCGACAAAAATTGAAAAATTCAATTTTTTTTCATGATATCCGGAGACAGAGTCAGGTAGGGTTTGAGCAGACACACGTAATCACACTAATACCAATATGTAAAAATTGAAGTCAAAATATTGCAGACTTTAACTTGTGATAACTATTTATGTCAAGGCTTTTTGTACAAGGTTTTGAGCCACCACTACCACTAATTCATCAACAACATGTGATTACTGTTTGTATACTTTCGTACATAATTTGGAGGACAGGAATGTTAGCCAGCATATGTCTCGTTATTGAGCTGTATCTCATAACTATGAGCATAGATGTACTCAATAATTGGAAAGGGGGAACCTTGAGATGTCTAGTTAGTAGCCATTCAAGTCTGCAATATTTCACTTCAATTGGTACGATTACTTGTGTCTGCACAAACCCTACCTGACTTCGTCGCCAGACATGAAAAAAATATGAATTTTACAATTTTTGTTGCAAAACACTGAAATCCAGTCCAGATGTGTGTTATGAGGTAAAAATAGTCATGCCACCAACAATAAAGCCACAGGCTTTCACGAACACACCATTTAAGACATTAATACATAAATTCAGAGGGAGACAACTCTTAGTGTATTTGGAGTTGTCAATCTCTATTGCTTTGCTTACATATGGAGAATTCAGAATGGCATTCAATGGAAGGAAACATAGTGCAATAGGCACTCTTGACAATACTGTGAACATCGACCTGCCACTCTAGACAGCTTCTGGTTGTCTTAGTCACCCAACATCCTCCATTTTTGAGTTCACGTGCGCGTATACGAGTGAGATCCAGTTACACTAATGGAAGAAGACGACACTTTGAGTTGGGCTGTTTATGTTATGTTGCTATATTGATGCTACACAGTTAGTAACAGTCAGGACCGATGAAAATAAAAGATAGATGAAGAATATAAACAGAGATTAAAGCTCTGAGTGGTCTGGGACTGCACTTCTGGAAGGTGTACTATTGAATGTCTGCTTCGTAGCTTACATATAGCAAAGCTTTCATTTCATAGCTATTGCCCTGATGTCATGTAATGGTTTAGAAGTTGGGAGTTCTTATTCATCGTTGATATAATTCAAAAAAACTCATTATAACACCGAGTGACAAGGGAATAGTTCAAGCTGAGATAAGATTATACTAATGAAAGGTCAATTTGGAATAAGAGGTACTAGAAAATATGATCGTAAGTTAAAAATTCATCACCCTCTGATTCAGGCTCTGATGCATTCTTGACAATGATATCTGGCTCCTGCTCTGACTGCTCTCCATCAACAAAACACAATCTGCAGAGATTGGCCATGCCCGAAAACTGTTCACTCTCCATCTTGGTATCAATTTCTTCTTTAACTACTACGCCTGCTATTGCGTAATCACGTTGTGCCGTTCAAGTGCATTTGTTTCGCGGCTATTCATGTCATCAGCTTGTCTCAACGTGTTTTACGTTGTAATTCCCATAGTATTAATATTTTTACAATACACTGAGACAGATCCTGAAGCTAGAGAACATTCTCGATCTTCTCATACCCATACAGACAGACGTCTTGCTTTTCAAAGAATTAGTCAATATCACACCTTTCCATCTTACTTTCAGCATCGATTATACTTGTGAACTGACTGACAGCAATACGATGGCAGCTAGAAACCTATCTAGTCCCCTATCTGTCTCTCAAGGGAGAAGAAGATTTTTGACGCGGGATAATTGATTGGGTGTCAGTCAGTCGGCTCAGAACCACTCAGCACCTCTGATCTGCTGGAGCTGTAGTTGAGCTACGCAGTACCAGCAAAGCAAGACCGCAAGCCCTGTCAACAATTGGCAAGCCTGCATACCAGATGAGATAAAAGACCCAGCAGATCCTATCTGATACTGCCCCAATACTCTGTATACTGTTACCCTTTCATTTTAGAACCAACTGCACCATTCAACAGCAATGCTAATGTTGTCTGTCACATGTTGTTACCTCAATGTAAGTTCGTTGTATTGTAAGCAGATTGTAAGCTTTTACAGGTCGTGAGCCAACCAGCTATAAAAACAGGCCGTTGGCCAGACTCTGGGCCTCACTTTCCTGGAAACACTAAGTAGACACCTAGGAGTGAATATTAGCGAGCTTCTTTGCATACATTATAAACTGTATTATCCTGCTGGGTACTGGGATAATATATATCAAGTAGAGTCATACTAAAGAAAGGTATTGTCATTGATGTTCTGTAGAGTGCCGGCCAAACAATACAGCGTTGTTGTAGCCAAGTACTAGTAGCCTCTGAAAGTAGCTGTGAGTAGCTCCGGGTTCCTTGAGTCAGAAGGATGGCGTATCTATAACGGAGAAGAACAGTGTAGCTAGAAGTCATAGGAAGTATTCACTAATGCAGGAATAGCCACCTAAACTAACCAGATTATACAGGTCAAAGTCGATGAAAGAAGAAAAATAGGCGCGAACGTGAAGGCATACATAAAAGATTACGTGATTTGAAGTCGATACGAGATCTAGGTTGTAAACATACCGCAATTGGCTATCGAAGACTAGTGCTCTTAGGGGAATCCATTACAACGTGTCCGCACATATATCATCATGTGAGCATCTTTCCACTTGAGTGCTGGTGATATAGTAAGATGGTTGGAGCCGTAATTTAATTGGAATTGTGTTGTTTAGAATCTTGAAGGACAGCTCACTTTTTCATGCGCTGCCAACTGACCACAACTACACATTTTTCAGGTTAGGATTTTTAGGATAAATAGCAGCTGATCGTAGAGTGAATGGGCTGCTAGAGGTTTCTCCTGTGTGCAGCAATCCACACGATCTTAATAGTCATCGTCTATCAGGCTAGTGTAACTAGTAGTGGACTGAGAAGCTTGATTGTGGGCAGAAAGCTATCCTGACCAGTAGCGGAGATATCCCCAGATATCCTGCTATGGACCGTTTGCCTCACAGGTCTTTCCTCCTGACTATATCTCTGTTCATCATCACTCCGATACACTTGCACGCTCGCCATCTTTACAACTGCAGTTTACTACTGAGGTTGACTAAACCGATAGTACTAACGGCTAAAATCAGGCAGAATTTGTAAAGTAATATATCTTTTACGTCGGCTTGGTACAATATCCTGACTCAGAGAAATAATTTGAGATCATGATATATCAACTGCGTGGACTCTAAGGACAAGAAAAGCTTTGGTAAGTTAAAGCTTATAGTCGCCCACTTAAGCGAGCGATAACTGAAAACAACAGATTGTATTGTACGCTGATCAGCTATATGGACAAAGTTGTTAAAAAATTATTCCCTGCTGAATGTCTTAGAGCAGTTACCTGTTCTCACATGGTTGATATGACATTGTAATTAATAATTTAAAGGTCTAACCACTAAACGTATTCATGCTTCAATGATGATGTAGCTCTGTAAGGACATTGAATGAAGCCGGGTCGGGGTGATTGTCTTCAAGAATGCAGGGATTCAAAAATGTGGTGAACCATTGATCTATATCACAAAGATGAAGCTGCAACTGAGTCACGCAGCAACAGAAAATATTGGCAACAACATAGACACACTGTAATCTGTCATTCACGCTTGGCTAAAGGCTATGGCTGATTGGGTTAACCCACAAGTCTGCAACCATCATTTAGCAGGAAGTAAACTATATTCATTCAGTACTTGCAACTAGGAATCAAAGAGATGCAGGTAAGTCGACGGTTTTCTCACAGAATTTACGCTCGCTTAGTCTCGAGGAGATTGGCAGTTTAGTTATTCAGTTTGAGACTGCATGGATGCATATTTGTCCGTTGTATTCACCTATAGGGATCCAATATTAGCCCAATTTCAGGGACAATTTCAGCTCAGGCAAAGAATCAAAAAGAGTCCCTGAGTAGATGGTAGCTTGTGTCTATGATGAATCCAAGTATTTTCTTGACAGAGATCCTTTCAGACCATGAACTGAAACTAAGTTTCCAGAGACCTTAAAACTGAAGAGTGTTCTTTCCTTTTAGGAGGAAAACATGTTTCTAATTTATGACATAGCTTCAACGATACACGCAAGTGATATTGGTTTAAGACTTGATATAGAATGCTATCTAAATGATATTTGATACATTTTATAGGCATGATAACCGGCGCCTTAACCATCGTTGCTTTTGCCATCTGTGGCTGCAGCGCAGGAATATTCACAAGGCCGCAACATCCAGTTACAAGCAAAGGTGCTCTGCCCGAGAAATTCTCAAAAGAATGGAGTGACTGGTACCCTTGGTCTTCCTGCAGTCAAGAATGCAATGGCAAAAGGCTCAGGTTAAGAGAGAGTATCGGTGGACTAATTCATCTTACGGATTATGAAGAGCAGAGCTGCAACCTGGCAGGTGACACGATCAAGTTTCCCTGAAAGTATCATCACACATTTCAGCTAGTCAGCAGTACCTTATTTTTATATTGTGACTAAGAGACTTCAGATAAATAGCTTTGCTAAGGAGCTAAGTAGTAATTGATTAAATAATGGCTACAGTTTTCAACTAGAACTACAGTCTCCACTCATTGTCAATCCATCTATACGCAGTTTTTATATTCCCATGAAAGCAATAGAAAGAGCAGAATCATCAGTTATGTGGGGGGGTTAGTAAGGATTATGTTTCTCTAAAGTCTCTTGTGGAATATATATTCATGTGGCTCTATGTCTGATTGTACTTATCTTCATGGTAACTTGTGTACCATGCTTTTGCCATTCTCCCATCGATATGTGTGCATGCAGCATATGCAGGAGTGCTCGCACATGTGCGTGAGTGTGCACAAATCTATTCGCGAGTGTGCGCGAGTGTCACATCGACATCAGATTGGTCATTCGTGAGTTACAATTGTTTATATTGATGTAGTCGATGGCGGCTGGGCTGATTGGAAGTTTGGAACTTGCTGGGGCTATGGTCAAGTAGGCTTTTAATGGAAAACAAGAACCTGCACCAACCCGTCACCGACTTGTGGTGGAAAAGACTGCAAAGGGAACACAAGCACCGTAAACAGATGCATACCAAAACTCGGTGACCTTTGAGTTCCTCTGTAATTATACTAACTGTATCAAGATGTGAGCATGCCATATTCACCATGGCCATTCCTTCTTGTTCTCAGGAGTTGGTAAGCTATCAAGTAGCTCTGGAAATGGAAGCTACAGGAGAGAGCGGCACAACTAGAAGAAAGCAACTGGGATTCAGCACTGAATATATCGATTTACTCAGATTGCAGACTTATTTTCTTAAGTATGATGGTGGCCACTATGGTTGACACACTTGTACGGTTTTACTACTGCTAATGTTTCAGAATTGTCAGTTGATCATGTAAAGTACATCGTTTTGATGAATATAAATGTGTTGAGGTTACCAGCTACAATGAAATACAACAGTTTGAGAGAGGGAATGATTATGAGCAGATGTACGGCTATGGGGCCTTGTGACCATGGAAACACCTATGGGATTTGGTGCATGATCTATGTCAACACGTGTCCATAGTGTCATTATGCAGCAGCAGGTGATTTTTCTAGTGGAATTTGAGCATTTAGAGATTGACGGTTGAGAAATAGGGAGTTTTCTGCTCTTGTATGGTTGATGTAACATTCGAAACAACCATCTGAATCTCTCCCCACCAAGAATAACTAACTATATTCCTTATGTATTTGCGACATATGCGCGCAAAGACACTAAATGAAGTTGCTTAGGGATGGTAGTCTCCACCAATGCAGCAATTAAACAAGGGGTCATGATTGTGAACCAATGATTAATTAGAACGTAATAAATGAGTGGTACGAGTGACATCCCCTCAGTCATGTGCAATGCAATGTCTGATTGGTTCGTCTGTAGGTATCATGTAGGGACAGTGCGGTAAGCAAACCACTCTCTGTTAGCACTTGTAACTGAGCATCAAACATATGCGGGTAAGTAAATTGCTCTCGCACTAACTTTACACTCACTTTCTCTTGAGGAAATAGGTAGTTAGTTTATTCAATATTAAACAGTATAGATGCACGTTCGTCAATTGTAATCACCTGCTGCAACTCGATATCAGCCAATTTGCAGCAGCAGCTTTCGGTTCAGGCCGGGAATCTCAAAGAGGCTCTGAAGAATTGGTAGCTTGTGTCTATGATGACTCTAACTCTTTCTCAAGAGAAATCCTTTGAGGTGGTGAATTGAAAGCTAGTTTCCAGAAACCTTCAAAATGAGTAGTATTCCTTCCTTTTGGTAGGAAAACATATCTCTATGTCAGATCATAGCTTTAAAGACACACATAGAAGACTGATCGTTCCTTTCCTTATGGAGGTGGCATTGACTGATCACTTGATATAGGATGCTATCCGAATGGTAGTTTATACATTTTTGTAGGTATGATAACTGGCGCCTTAGTCATCGCTGCTTTTGCCATCTGTGGCTGCAACTCTGGAGTTTTCACAAGGCCGCCACATCAAATTGGAAGTAAAGGTGCTACTGGAGATAAGTTTTTAGCAAAATGGGGTGACTGGTCCCCTTGGTCTTCATGCAGCCAAGAATGCAATGGCAGGAGGCTCAGGTCGAGAGAGGGTATCGGCAAACTACATGGTCAGGTGGATCATGAAGAGGAGACCTGTAACCTGGCAGGTGACGCTATCCAGCTCCTCTCAAAGTATCATAAAATTCTTACATGAGCACTTTAATTAGTTAGCAATAAATGATTTTTGGGCTCTGACTCTTCAGAGAGATAGTTTTCCTAGCGATCTTAGTTATAATCAATTAAATTATGGCTTGGTGTTCAACAACAGCTACATCCTCCACTCATTGCCTATCAAATTACAGCACTGCTCCCTTCAAGCATACGCAGCTGTTATATTCCGGTCAAGGCCATAGCAAGCTCACAATCATCAGTGTTATGTTTTGGGTGAATGCAATGATTACGTTTCTCTAAACTCTTTTATGGAACTCAATTCCAGAGTAGCCCGATGTCTGATTTTACTTCTCTTTATAGTAACCCGTGAACTGTTATAAAGAAGCCAAGCATTCCCTGGATATTTTCTTTTTCCTTCCATTGTCGCTATAAATGTCAGCTACTCTAAAGGTTTCCTGCAACTTTATTTAATTTTCTGTCCTGGTAGTGTTGGTAGCGCTCATTAGTTTTAACTTCTACATGAGAATCTGCTGAAACTGCCAGAGCTGCCAGTAGTATTGGCACCGGAGATTTTCTATTTCTCTCTCAACCCATAGGAACTAAACCTGTTGCATCATCCACATCATATCAGCTTTCTTCAGTAACATTTGCAGGATCACAGCAATGGATTTTGTGCCAATGAAGTTAGAGACTGAGCGATAGGTTTTGATGACAGTACCTTAGTTTGGTAGTTTTTCAGTAACAACGGTGATATTGATGCAGTTGATGGCGGCTGGACTGATTGGAAGTTTGGAACTTGCTGGGGCTATGGTCAAGTAGGCTTTCAATGGAAAACAAGAACCTGCACCAACCCGTCACCGACTTGTGGTGGTAAGGAATGTGAAGGGAAGACAAGAACCACGAACACATGCAAACCAAAACTAAGTGAGATTTGAATTGGTCTGCAAGTAGATTAATTGCGTCGCGATGCAAGCATGCTATATCCAACATGGCCATTCCTTTCTGTTCTCAGGAATTGGAAAGGTGCTGAGACTCCCTGGACATGTGCAGTTTGGGAGATAACAACAAAACTGGAACAGAACAAGCAGGACTGAGCACTGATTATAGTCATTCTTGTATCACAGACTGCTTTTCTAGAGTGCAATGGTAGCCCATAGAGTCGACACACTTGCACTATACTGCGGCTACTGCTTCAGGATTGCCAGCTTATCACATGCAATGGTGATGAACATCAATATGTTGAGAGCACTAGCTAATATGAAATACAAACGTTGAGTAATAGAATATTTATAAGCGGAATCACTGCTATTAGGTTTTATAACTATAGTAACCATAGTAACCATTGTAATACCTGTGCGATTAGATACGCAGCCTACACCAATGCATCTTAACAATGTATGAGTTAGTCTGTTAGCGTACAGAGCTTTGCGTGAATACTTTTTTTAAGGCAAAAAATAGAGGTACCAGCAAGTTTCTGTTTTCACTTAAGCCTCTAGTACTAGACTACTTGAGCAGCCGGATCCTTTTCTGCTCATGTTCGCCTACTTGATTGATTTTCTAGCTTTTGTCATTCTCCCGTCAATATTCGTGCATCAGCACGTGAGAGAGTGTGCGGGAGAGAGCGTGGATTCGTTAGAGAAGCATGCTGATTTTTTAGAAGTAATGAAAGGCAGCAAAATATCATTGCGGTTTCCAAACTATGCCTGGCTTCGTTATTGCAATACGCAATCCATGAAGACAAGTAATATCGGACATTGAGTTACCATAAGTATGTATATTCCATCAAAGATGAGTGAAACAGAAAGCCTCTGCATTCTTGAGAGAGATAGCTGATGGCTGTGCATTTGTTATTTCTTGTACTACACGAAAATTTACGGGAGAATGATAAAAACAGATTTTTCTGCTAGACGGCCATTGTAGTCATCATACCAGCATATACTCATGAATTGGTATGCAGCCGTGATGTGCACCAGCTGCTGACGCAAAGCATATTGGCTCACTCCATTCCACTAACTGTGATCCTTTCGAGCTAAATATACGAGATGCTTAGGCACTTATAAATCTGAGAATTCATGGCTTAAAGCTCATTCCGCCCAGAACTCTGATTTTGCTATCTATGTGCTCAGCTCAACAGTATTTAGCTAGCAGGCCACAAGGGAATATAAACCAGCAAATAATTGGTAAGTGACCAACAATTTTGCTATCTAAACTACTGGAGGTCCAAGGAACTATGGGAGAGCTGATAGGTGTGAAAACTGGGGAGATAGTGGTCACGCGAAATTATAACTGCTGTGCTGTAGCTCTGATTCTTGCCTCACTGCTCGACAGTTATTAAAATGTAAAGAGAACACAACTCCAAGATTCAGAGTTGCGTTCTATTTGGAATTACTTCGCTCCGCTTGGGTTCATTGAAACAATCATTAATGTATGAGCAGCGAGTTGAAGAGAATGAGATCCACCCAAACAGCCTAAGCATACCACTAGGAGATGTAAAGATGAGAAAGTTTGTCTCGTTCTTCAACATCAGTGCATATCATATCTTTTCACTCATTCACCCATCTATTCATGGCTTATACATTCCTGTGGTTCAAATGAACTACCATCCTGATTGCCTGCTTGCTCTTTTTACAGCTCCTCTCATGATCATGTAGAGCAAATCACGGCCTTACTCGAGTACTTGGATGAAGTCATTTGCACATTGTTGTCCAAGATCATACTCTGCTGTACAAACAGTTTTTGATGACTTTGTGGGTTTTCAATTTCCTATTCATGCTCAGTTCATGTTCTCATTCCTAGGCACATGACCAAATAGCCATCTGCATATGCGATCAATGGACCTGGGATCGAAAGATATTTTTACATAATCAAGGAAAACTTTGTTGTTATTGTTGTTATTGTTGTTATTGTTGTTATTGTTGTTATTGTTGTTATTGTTGTTAT
>ERZ1740065.863-NODE-863-length-17245-cov-11.580919_pt1 | contig 17245 bp, 12 predicted proteins | sample MGYA00581738_ERZ1740065 | MGnify/ENA primary metagenome ERZ1740065 (study PRJEB43018, sample SAMN04849749) | marine metagenome | isolation source: floating plastic debris | place: Pacific Ocean | collected 2008-09-01 | study: EMG produced TPA metagenomics...
CACCCCCTCTGTTTCTCCGCCCACACCACGTCTTACTCCTCCCACACCTGTGGTTACTCCACCCACTCCTTGGGTTACTCCTCCCACACCACGGTTAACTCCGCCCACACCATGGTTAACTCCGCCCACGTAGAAAATAAATACAATAGCCAACTTGCAGATATTGGGTCCATTTAAACTGGAATAAGATGGATAGTTACCAAAATTGGAGCCATAAAAAAGCTGATCAGTAACTCAACCATGAGTACAATCTATACGTATAATCTGTAACTATACCCGTATTTCTCTACGTCAAACATTGGTCGGAAGGACGTCTTGAGTCAGTACAGCGGGTATGTACCAAATAGAAGGAAAATACAAGCGATAATTCAGGCTTTCGACAAGTGACCTAGATTTAACCAGTTCTCCCACGTATTATAGTAATTTTCGAAAAGTATTCTGTCTAATGGAGGATGTTGTCTACAACTACTTCTCTCATGTTTTTTGTCAATCAGAAGGCTGTAAGCTTTCACATATTAGATCAAATATATTCGAAAGCTATGGGCTACTTTACTTCACAGCTCCCAATCAATACCCTGAGATCAATGATACATCAGCTCCGTTTCGTTGGCCTAATTAACATACTTGCACATCTCTCTTCTTCATGTAATACAGTATCATAAGTCAACGGTGATTGTCACTACAGCGGCAGATGCTTTCACTGCTCTCTGCTGATTTAATTCAGAGCTCAGTTTTCCCTACTTCTTAGAAATTTAAAATTCAAGCCGACACAATTTGATTCAAGCAAAAGCTCAGTCAACATAAAAATCAAGGGACAGCGGGAATAGGTTGTATACCCTAGCATCGTGTTGACACTTTATGTTATCTGAGATGTAAGTACCTGCTGCTGATGAATAGTATTAGTTTGAAAGCCCATCGATTGCACATTCATTCTAGTGACCTAACACATGATTATTCTCACCCCAATGAAAGGAAGTCACATTACTTTTGTGTTTGACGGATATAGATCACCAAATCATAGGGATCTAAACTACTAATCAAAGGGGAACTAATCACAATAGCAATAACCTGTCAATACCTGATGGTCACCACCTTTCTCCTAAAGCAATGCAATAACACATTACACATGCAAACAGGGCTGAGCACAATGTTACGGGTAAAGAGGAGTTGAATCAAGACTTTGTGATTAGACTTGTATCTTGGTAAAGGCAGTTTACTGTGTCATAGGTTTCTGATTGAACATGATCATTATAACTGGCTAACACAATATAAGCTGAGTTTACACTGATTTCGAACAAAATATAAAAACAATACTATCAGGCCTCACTGTAAGCTGTGGTAGCTTATGTGCCCATCCATAGCCGATCTGCGACATCTACGCGCAATGATTTCTAGTTCATTGTATTCAGCCAGTCAACATGAAAACAGCGTCTCAGATTTAAAAATGTAAATAATTTAAGTCAAATATCACTGCATAAATTGTAGATATTTTCCTTAGCTGCAGAGTATGCGAATAACTCACCAGACAAAGCACAATGTTGTTAGCCGTGACAACTAGAAGATTGCACTCCAGTTTCTGGTTTATCTTCTCCTTGATTCGATAGTGCATGTCAGTGGCATCTTCTGAGTGGAGCTCGTAGACAACAATGCGGTCAGGAAGCTGCACCTGTTGAAATAAACACACATTCAAATTACCTCCCTAGTAACAGAAAACCCGTTCTCTTACTCACAACTTATACAGCAGGGTTAGATAGTGTCAGGATTCTGGTTCTGACTAGGTTTTTGATATTCACATACTAGCTCTACTATTCGATATCAGTTGCTTACGTCATAGACTGTAGTAATGGAAGAAACCAGCTAATAGCAGTCATCATTATTAGTCTCATTTCACTTCAGACTACAATGATCAGTTACTTTCACATACAGCTCACATAAATATACCTCTGATTAAAGTTTTGTTCATTGCTGGTAATCAAGAGATATGTCATGATTGTGTTGTTTGAATAGCCAGCTGGGTGCTAGTGTTTGATCCCATAGACAGAGTACATCGTACATCAAAGTAATAATTTATTTTATTAGGTATCTGAACACTTCCTTCCTCCCTCCCTCCCTCCCTCCCTCTCTCTCTCATTAATATGTTATACAATGTACAAATTTCCACAACGATCTATCAATGGATATATGAATACAACAGGCCTAGTTGTAGGCCTGGATGGAAGTGATTACTATGATGTTTTATCCTCTACTTACAGCCAGTCTACTCTTGTATATTGCAATCTTCTTGACCAAGTCGCGGCACCGTATCCGGACCTGTAGAGCAAATCAATTTATAAAAGGCACAACAGTTCTAACAACTTATAATCAAATGATTAAATGGTAACACTAGGAGTAACCATAGTAACCCTAGTAACCCTCGTAACCCTAGTAACCATAGTAACCATAGTAACCATAGTAACCATAGTAACCCTAGTAACCATAGTAGCCCTAGTAACCCTAGTAACCATAGTAACCATAGTAGCCATAGTAGCCATAGTAGCCATAGTAACCCTAGTAACCCTAGTAACAAGTGATAGTAAAAGTAGCTACAAGTAGTAATTGAGGGATGGTACCTACAAGTAATTTAATAAACACTGTAACATAGGACAGGTAAGATCAAACATACCATTTCAATCTAAAAAATAGCTATTTCAACCTCTCTGCACCATAAAAATTTGCTAAGGAGCAGATATCGTGCCAAAAAACGTGTTAATTTCCTCAACTACAAAATGCGCCTACAGCAGGACTTGCTGAGCCTGCTATATCCCACGTCTATCTTCTGCTGTTAATGTCTAAATGACAGCCATAACTACCAGCATAAATGCTAACTACCATTTCTTCACGGAATTTATATGCGTACATGTATGCAAAGGAAAGGAACTTACTATGTGCTTCTGATTGGGAAGGACATCTATGAAATGCTGTACTAATCAATTAGGCATGTGGAATTTTGTAATTTTAAAGTACTCTGCACCTTCAGCTAGCTCAAAAAGCTTGAACACCAGTCAGTGCAATAGTAGGAGCCTGACCTCTGTAGCCGTTGACATAACACAGTAAGCGCAATACTAATTATCATCATACGGACATAACCACCTTTTGCTCAGTGACAAGATGCTGAATGATGACGTCTGTCATACAGTCTCGGTAGGCGTATCTGTCTTTGTACAGACCATGAACAGTGCTGAATATGATCTGGTGAAAGGAGATAGTCCCATCCTGACATCCAACAGCCTGAATATCATCCAAAACAATTTCACCTACCATTCCAGTAGAGTATTAATGAAAAATAGCTGTTCCACTTACTACATAGGCTTTCTGACCATCAGACCTCATTTCACCAGCCTGAAACATGGAATTCGCTTGATAATTTAAGTGTGAATACATACCTCTGCAACTATAGTGCTATCCATCTAGTAAAAAGTCTGCTTTCATCCAGTGATACGAGGCAGAAAGAAAGAGGGTTCGAATTTCTTACCATGTTTTTGATGTCAGGTCTCACTTTGGCACACCAAACCCATGAGTTCATCTCAGCAATCTGGCCAAGTTTGACTCCTTCTTTGGTGTGAAGAGATACCTAACATAATGTCAAGAAAAAGTGCATGTCATGATCAACAGTAGCATCTTAACCAATACAACTATATGTTGAACTAACCATCTGACTAGCTATCATAACTAGAAAATAGCAATTCAATTAAGTATTCACTAAAATACTGTCAAGGGCATGAACCATGTTGGTGAAGATAGAGCATTAATTATCTAAATAAACAGTAAATATATCCATATATTCATTAGTAATGTCTTAAGATTTAAGATTTAATTCAACATTGAAAATATCTGTAACATCGATACAATGATCCACCTAAGCAGTTTTTTAAAGGTTAAAATCGCGAGACTGTCTCCATGCTTTCACACTAAGAAATAAGGTGCCTTAAGGGCAAGGCTGCCATATGCGGCGCCAGCTTGCTCTCGGTTTCTAGGCAGGTCGGAGCACACCTGTGGCCCGAGGGCCCAGCAGGAGGACTGCAGTGGGATTGAACCCACAACCTCTTAACACTTACGTGTCTCAAGGTACAGGCTCTACCACTGAGCTATCTCCTACTCCTATCTCATAGTTCATAGTTTTAAAAAACTGGGTCAACAATGGGATCGCATTATCAAATATACGTTAGATAGATATTGAGAGAAATGTTTTATGTCACCAAGAGATGCTGTTGGCAGAATATGAGACTAATCATAGAATATTGATAAGTCATAAGATTGATAGAGAATTTGGACAAGGTAAGTATGCTCAAAGGTAAGTATGCTCAAACAATCACACGCTATCATACGCATAGTATTATAATCTGTAATATTACTGGCAACAACACTAACATCATGTGGCAGTCCGTCACGCACTGGTGTTGCATTACTATGCATAACATGCTCACAAAATATGTACTTGTAAAAATTACCATTTACCAGTCAGTTGGTTTGACATATCAAGTGGTTGTTGGAAGGATTAAGGATGAACTATTATCTGAGCCTATGTAGCACCAGAAACAAAGGTCATGCAAAAAATGAGACACAACAAAAAGTATTTGTTTCATGGCAGGCACCACTCAACTCCTCATCAAACCCCACCTCAAGCTCTGCTCTACAATTCCCCTTTCCATCTTACACAACACCCACATCGCTTGCTTCCCTGTACAATATCTTCAAATATCATTGCCGTCATCGTCATCATCATCAATACTACTAGTATCCTTAGAATAATTTTCATCATTACAGCAAATTATCTCATGATTCACTATAGTGAATCATTCTGGGTGGGATCTATAGTAGAATTTCAACACTCCACATGTATTTTGAACACTCTAAGCTTGTGCTTTGTATATAGATTCTACCTGCTTGTCAGCTCCTCCAATAGCCAAGTACTCGCCTTTACTAAACCAATCAACAGCACATGGGTCGTAACTGAGGAGTCGATCTTTGCCAACTTGCTTGCCATTCAATAGATGAAAAGACAGATTCTGGCCCCAATCAACCACAGCAAGAACCTCTTGGGCTTCATCTCTAAAAAAAAGTTCAAGCACCCTCAAATTAGATAAGACAGAGGAATGGAAAAAGGCACGAATGAAAAGGAGGGAAAGAAAGAGGGAGAGACAGATAGACAGGCGAATGGGTGTGAATAAAAAGGAAGGTAGTATGAAAAATAAAAGCAATGAAAAACAGAGGAAGAACTAGATGATGAAGATATCGTACTGACTGGAATGAATCAACTCTGTAGGCTCACTAGCATAATATTTGACTTTTGTTGTATAAATTACATTCAATTGACAATAACAGATGGGTTTCTTCCTGTACATGATAGCATTATGTTGGGATTTCACAACCAGAGTCAGCTAAGATACTTTATAGAAACCAGGCTTTACCAAGTATCACATTTTGGCAGACTAGAGCAGCTATAGCCACTAATAATTCATGCATGCAAAATAAGGTCTAAAGATTGAGGAGGAAACCATATGTAATGACACTTACTTAGCCGGGCTCCAGCATAAGGACCATATCGGAGAAAGCGCTCCATTGGGTCTTTCAATCTTTACTTTTTCCTCGCCAGTCTAAATTTGATAGTTAGAATTCACCATTTTAAGACTCATAAGGAGCTTGACTCAAAAACAGCTGAACAAAACAATCTTGCCTAGTAGAATACCTACAGGAAAATACTACACTGCTGAAAAATGATGTCAGCTATATGACTTATGAAGACGCCAGTTTATGTAAATTACAAGCTAACGAGGACCGCAGTTCTAGAAGCACTACTTCCATCAAAGCAACATTCATTCCTATAAAAAGATCAGATCATAGACTATTGTAACAAATGACCTCGCTGAGCACAAACTGTAATGAGATATCACTCTAAAGATCCTAACAAAAACATAAATGCAGCAGATATCAGCTTCATATTGCTAATTCTTGGGTAAAATAGAAGACCAGCTGGCTGCATGTAAGAAGTTGGTAACCAGATATTATATGTCTGTGAACCACCCAGTGCTAGCTCGTATCCCACACTGGTAACCACACTACACCACACTGCAGTGTTCTGGTTACCAAGAAGGTTAGAGAATTTTGCTACGATGATGAGGAATGGCGATGGAACCTGATCCATGAGGATATATGACCACACAGCAAAGATCAAGGCATCTAAATAAATATCTCCAATCTCACTCACACCCAAGATAGAATAACCAAGTCACATATCAAGATCGAAATTCTGCTATAACTGATAGGAAATAGATAGGAAAAGGGAATCGACATGTTCTATCAAAGACTATGGGTATTGTCAGATAAGTATCCCCCTCCCATAAAACAGTTTAGAATTGGGCTCAAGCTATCTACTACAACCTAGACGTGCCACTATTTTTGTATCACATCTGTGGTGGATCTGGTCACATTTGGGAAGATAGGCAACCTATATCCACCACAGCTTTTTAGGACCAGACTCGCCATTCAAGTGAGGAAAACTCTAAAAACATTAGCCATCGGCTCAAATCTTGACAGTGTAACTGATTTGTTGCGCCCGGCCAGTCTTAGTTTTCCAATACATAAGATGTCATTATTTTCCTTCGTGTATGTAGTCTCAGGTTGACAGAAGTGTATTTCCTTTAGAACACCTACATAAATATTTCCACAATTAGAAACACTCCAATAGCAGCAGTATTAAAACTAGGCTCCTCTATTTCTCAGGACCATCCAGTATTTTAGCTGCCAAATTTCGGGGCAATTTTATTACCTTCGGTTTCCTGCTGCATATGGTTGCTGCTGCGTATGGTTGCTGCTGCGTATGGTTGCTGCTGCGTATGGTTGCTGCTGCGTATTAGTTAGATATTGCTGAGATGAGCTCAAGTACGGCAGTGCCTGAATTTACTTTATGAGGCTTTATGGGCGGAATATGAAGCTCGCTGATATGTTTACTACTTTACAGGTGGCAAGGATTCTAAAAATTGCAAAGATCTTTGAGAGCTGTCTACCCTTTTTTGGAGATATCCTCACCTGAATGGCAGTCTGAGTCCCGAAAAATTGTGGCAAACATGGGCTGCCTATCTCTGCCAATGTGACCAGATCCACAACAATCTGTTACGGATCTGAGCTATGGTGGCCATCCTATAGAACTTAAATTGGGATCCACTAAGGACTCAAAGACTTGATGACCAAATTTAGCTCACCGCTGCTTGATGTTGAACTGAATTCAATTATTACAAGACAGAATCTTCACTTGGAAATATTCCAGCAGTAAGTAATATTACCCAATTAGAATTTCAAAAGCTGAAAATCTGTTTTCATGATCCAATCGTGTTGCTCAATACAGCAAGGATCAGCTCGAAAGCTGCATGCCACATTCTCGGCCATTAACGGTACACTTAATATGAGGGAGGAAGTGTACTGTTACCCACACTTTCTCTGCTATTTATTTCATGTTCTACAGTCATCTAACGATTTTTTCATTGCATATCTATTAACTGATTATTCTTAGAATAGTCAACAACAGGAAATCTTATGACACAAAAACCTATAATTCTTGTTGAGTTCTCACAGAAAATTGGGAACTGTGAACATTTAATTCTTGAAAAGGTGAGGAATTGCACGCGATTCAAGGATGTGAATTCGTGGGAGTTCAGAATTTTATGGAAGTTTCCTGTGCTTGCAATGGCGCTCATATCAGCCACTTGTAAGTAGCTACTCTTTGAAATATTGTCATAGACCCATAGATCCAAATGCACACAGGTTGAACATTCTTTAGATTTACCTTGGCGCGGATACTGACGGAGCCACTAAACAATCCTATTGCTAGATACTGCCCATCATTCGTCCAGCCGCAGCACGTGATTCTGCTCATAATCTTTGTTTTGTTCACAGACTTTTGTTCTTGTGACCACAGGCCGAAGTCACTGACCGCACAGCTTGCAAGTTGGTGAGACACTGGGTTGTAGTCCAGACATTGGATGGCATCATTGTGTCTGATATAAAGAAAGTCATGATTAGGAACATGAAAGCTGAGCATGTATGTTAGAGATATTAATATATTGATGAAGGACTATAGGTACAATGACGTCCTAACAAAAGAAAACCATCATCAATTAACACTGTAAAATATTTGAAGTGATGTAGAATTACACCAAAACTGAGTGCTCAGAGTATGTATTGACAGACTGTCACATGCTCATGAACTCAGCAAAGAGCTAATGAGGTGGATAAGATGAGCTAATAAACCAATGAACAGATAGCCAGCCACACACTGGTTCATTCCATACCAGGAGTCAATCATTGACAAGCATGTGGTCAACTAGCAAGCCGCAGTTGAACACATCCAATCAGATGACAGAGGAGCGCTCGGCACACTACCGAAGCTCAGATCTGCCACGATTTTCATATCATATTCATGATGTGAATCTGGGCCAATTAGTGGAGATAGACAGCCCAAGTCTGCCAATTTTTTTTGAACCAGAACCACTATTCAGGTGAGGACAACTTCTAAGACTGTAGACCGATAAATCCACCTAAATTTATTTTACTATTCAAGAAATCTTGACATAGTTACTGAAGTGTAGCGGCTAGCAAGTCTCCTAATCAGATATACAAAATTTCCTTCTTTTTCATGTATTCTGAGGTGGAAAAAAATATGCATTTCCTAAAGCACGTAAAAAGCTTTCCAGCACAAAGATCGACTACAATTGCTTCAGCTTGTCAAGCCTCCTGCATTTCCTATACAGTCCAGTATTTTTCCTACCAACAATATTTTTGATTGCTAGTTTTCTAATGTTCTCTGGAGCTTATTGATCCGTTCTTGGTGACTGGTGACTGAACTAAATCTGGAGTAGAATACATTGCTGCTGCGGAGCAGTAAACAAAAACAAAAAGAAATATTTCATGAGGCAGGGTGTAGCATCGTTCGGGCAGCAATAAGAAACCAACCGATTAGTTTACAATTACATTTCAGACTTCGGTTATTAATATATCTTCATTAGTACTAGCATGCGGCAAGTATTTTCCAAGCAGTAAAATAAGTTTAGGGCGGATTCATTGTTCTACAGTCATTGTAGTTGTCCTAACCTGAATCGCTGTTCTAGTCCCGAAAAGTTTGGCAGACTTGGGCTGCCCACCTCTGCCAATTAGCCAGTGTTGTAAATTCTACGATTTCCAGCGTAGTTATACAATTATTTGGCTTTTACAATCTATGACCGCGATGTTTGGAATTTCCAGTCGTTTCTACGATGTTTACATTTTTGCACACTCGGCTAATGGGAAGAAGGTTGATCTTGTGCGCAAAAAATGATAGTTCATCAGCTCCATGTAAGAAATTCTTGTCATTTACATATACTGCAGCAGACATTAAAGCCTTTATGAACAGTATTGAGGAGGCTTGAATGGCAGATATACTAGTTTAGGTACATGTCATGGCATATTCTGGTTTGTTAAAATGGCCTGAAATGGACTCGAACAGCATCTGAGATGTCAATTTTTTGTGGCGGAGACCTCTTCTTTTCACCTAACAACAGTGATTTGATTTAGGTTAAAAAATCTCCACTATTTTGCTTCTGGGGGTTGGCAACACTGCAATTAGCCCAGATCAGCCATCAATGCGGTACAAAAATTGTGGGGGATCTGGGCTCCAATAGTCATTCGTAAGGTGTCAGCATGCCAAACTTTCAACAAACAGCTCCGCAAACACGTTTTACAAATGGAGTGAATTTTTTTTTTCCATTCATTAGTTCATATGATGTCGTCACGAGCGTGTGGCAGGCCCTTTATGGAAATGGAAATTAAGGCTGTTCTAAAATTTTAAATATTTACGTGTATTTCAAGATACCCTCCAGCTTGTCTGTCCAGATGATAACACACTTGTCTGCTGATCCAGACGCAAATCTCTTACCATCTTTGGAATAAGCAACGCAGTACACAGTGTCCTTATGACCTAAAATCAATATTTATGCGCATGTTGCTGCATAGCATGCAATTAGTCATAAATTTCGATGTTTGAATAACGCTATTGCATTCTACCTTTTAAAGGCTGGATTAACTGTCCATCGGTGACATCATACACCATAACCCGCGTCCCGGCTGCGACAACAAGGCGAGATCCATCTGGGCTGAAGCACAAGTCCCAAATGCTTCAAAAGACCAAAGATAGTTGACAAACAGTGAACAGCCGTTCCAAAGTATGAAAGTTTGTCAGAAAAAATACTGGATATTTCACATTTTTATCTTTGGGAAGCTACAGCTTAGAACCCGAAGACCCTACAACTAGGATTATCTGACATTAGAATACACTGCTGCAACAAACTTTCCAATGAACAACAAGTGACAATTAGCAAGCCAATCGAGGTGATTTCAATCGTAAATTTCAATAGCTGAAGTACTGGAGTCTCCCGGAAAACGGGAGACTTGTCATTGATAGCCATTAACTAGAACAGAGTGCTTGGCAACAGCTAAACAACGTGGATAGCTGAGCTTTTTACCACGAAAAAAAGTAAAAAAAATAGTTCTTATGTGAGTAATAATCATAAACCAATTCACCATTGCTCAATTTTATCCTTGTCGTGCACTTTATCAGCCCAAAGAGGCACAGACCGCATGGCTGCCCCTGCGACAGCGACTGTGTAGAGATGGACAGGATAAGAAGAACTGCTTCAAACCCTATGTATGCGTTCTCGGAGAGGTACGCGCAGGAATGTGAACTAATACGCTTGCGCATCCTATCCTATCCAATCAGTTCCGTCTATTTTAGCGTCGTTTACCCAATCGGGTCATGGCTTTCAACCAGCGAGTACTAGCGAGTATTTGGTACGTTCGGATTCGGAGCTTAGATGTACGTATTTACTACCTCCATGGTTCTGACAGTAAAGTACGCCAAAACACATAGCCTATCGGCATTCCTGCGTCTATGATTCAGTTCAAGGCCACGTTGTTCTTCACTACTGAGCAGTTACATAATAAATCCTGTCGTTTGACTGGACTGTGTTTCTAGCTTATTTTGCTTATACGAGATATTCGCATGTGTATGTTTGGTCTACCGCCTTTATTATACCATATATTAGACCATACTGGATTGCTACCTCTTCTGATGAGTTACCAAAAAAGTGCTGAAACTTGGACGTGAATGGCGAGCTCAATGGATTTACCACCTCGTGAGGCTATTGTACTCAGTAGTGGCGAAAGTGACGTTGATGGCGATCTAACCAATATTGTTGACGATCGTCCTCCATCTGACGACGATTACGCATCTTCATACACATTGAGCTCTGATGAGGACAACTGCCAGAGTAGTGCGAAAGATGATGGGCATTGTAAGTTGGCTTTTAAATTCATGTTGAGAGAAATTAGGCTGCGTTCGATAACTGCATCGAAAGACTTTGGATACTTCTGCTCTGTGAAACTATCTTTAGATATTCTGCCATTGTGCAGGTGAGTCACTGGATTATCCTGACGAAACTCACCAGGGCAACAGTGTGAAAAATTCTACTAGCAATGGAGGAAAAGAAAAGCGCTCAAAATCGAAAAGCAAAAAGGAGCAGAAAAAACGTTACATGCGAAGGAATATCAGGTATGATATAGTTCCCCGCGGATTTTTTCTCATAGCTACAATATCTGCGTGTCTTTTTAACCTTAACTTTGAAGTAAAAATGTGTGAGTCTATTAGATTTTTGTTCATGAGATGTGAATTTTAGGGTCCCGCCTAAGGGATCACATGTGTAGTGTGCACAATGCTGCTTGTACATAGCAGCTTTGGTCTGCTTCCATCTTGTTGAAAATTACCATGTCATGGAACATGTTCCGACTTTGGGTCCACATGCTGCTCTCTGCTGTTGAACTTTACTAATGCAACATGTAGGTCTGTCAAGTCTGGTGGTTGTTTGAATCTGATGGAAGATTCACCTTCAAAGTATTGATGAGAATAGTAAATATATTCACCCTTGTGTAACTTAGTTCGTAAGTGTTATCCTATACAGGCACTAACTCAAATATGTCAAAAAGGAAAACAAGAAACTGATGCCATAAATTGGTGAACACATGTGATTTATAGGTTTAATCATTCAATCCTCATTGACAAGGAAGAAGTATTGACGATAAGGATCTGACGAGTCTGCTGTGGGCACCCTGAGAGCGATTTAGTACTCTGTCAGCCTACTAGATGTTGTCCAATGCTTTTAGATCGGAATTGGTCTCATCAGCATCAAGCATTTAGAACCTCCTTCTGTTGATAGTGTTGTTCATAGTGAACTGTATCATAGGTCTGTCATAACACATAAATCATCATAAATATCTTTATAGATAGCATTAAGGTTATTCTAGTATACACTGGGATGTGTGCTGCTGAGTTTCTTGAGCATAAATGATCATATGGAAGCGAATCTTGTTTTGCACACATTATGGTAATTCGTCATTGATGCATTTCCACCATCATGTAATGATTTTATGATGAAATTTTAATTTGTGAAATGCTGATTATTTTGATTTCGACTAGTTTGGTGTCAGCAGTCTATCCAGTCACTCAGCTTCAATCCGGAAGACTAACTACTGCCAGTGATAAGGATCTGTCCTACGATGTGTGGAATGATGCATCACTTGATACTTTATAGGAAAATCAAAGCACAAGAAAAGCTTGAGGCTGAAACAGTTGCAGCTCAAAAGGAAGAGATAGAAAGAAAGAGGCGCCTAGCGGAAAGTCTTTTGACTGCTGCCACAGGTCACTAATTTTGAAGCATCGATACTGAACATATATTCAGAACAATCTAGTGAAATGCTCAGTTATTCAGTTGTTTCTTATTTATTGTGCTATACTGTATCTGTATTTATCAGGCCTAACAAAAATCGATGGATTGTCAATATGATATGTGAGTGCTTCATTTATGTGCTTCTCTTTGGATCATAGTAAATGGGAAAGTTCAATAGTTAAGTCGTCAAAACTATCTCCATCAAATCCAGCAGGCTACGTTTATAGTCACCTGCCAAACACAGCACCAGTAAGAGAAGTGTAATGGTTCTTTCTTCTCCCGTCCTATTGTTTCATGTCCCTTTTTTCAATGTCAGTAACTTTTAGATGAACCCTCACAAGGAACTGTGACACCAGTTGTGGAGTTGAGCAGCTCTGATGATGACTGCGTAGTCATTGACAGTAGACCCATTGGCTATGGTAAGACTTTATACTTCAATTATCTACATACACTGGATCAATATCAGCTGCTCTGTTATTACCATGTAAACTTATTCCCGACATGCCATCTTAGTCCGCCATCTATAATAACCTTGGATGTTTTTTAATTCTGTAGACTCATTTTGTACTGTTTTGTACTCATTTTGAAGCATAAACGCAAATTGGTTTCATGTACCTATAAAAATTGAATCAACGTTGTAGAATACAACAAATAGTATACACATACATACACATACATACTATCTACGTTCATCTGTTTAAATTATTGTTTTATTTCTGCTGAAAGTAGTTAGCATTGGTCACTAATAGAAAAAAGCCTACATTACACGTTATCTGCATTAGTTAAAGCCATCAGGTTTTCTCGGCAATGCAGAAATTGATTCATTACATTATATTCTAGTGTGTTGAGAATCAGTAGAAAATACAGTGGCTATATTTTCTCCTATCACCCATCAAGTCTGTCACCAGATGTATTTTGGAATGCTGTGCTTTGGTGAAATAAACTTATCCAATTTTTCATGATGCAACCTGGAGACCTGTAGAAGCAACACACTTTTGCCAAGGTAGAAATTCCATTCGGTAGGCATTGATACAACTTTGCTTACCCTGCTCGCCTTTATCTGAGCAGTGCAGTATTTGCTGCAAGCCAATGATTCAGATGCAAAGTTTACCATTCCGTTTATTTGATGATGAACTGAAATGCATAAAAAACCGCGCGTCATCTAAACCGGGGATCTCAACTAGGGATGGATTCAATACAGGTATTCGATATCAAAATTCAATATTTGGCTTCTCCATATTAGAGCACATATCTAAATGTTGACTTCATCATGTCGTATCAAATGCAGCATCAACACACATTAATATACTTTTAAATAATCGCATATATTTGGGCTAAAAACGACTGGTGACTGGTTTTATAGTACATAGAAGCACTTACTGTGTGAGAAAAACCTCTCTTCAGTACTGATATCGTACAATTTCGTTTTGTACAGTTTTATCTGCATGAGTAGTTCATTGTTTTGATATATTGAGAAGAAAACTCCTGAAATAAATGAATATCAACAATTGCATCCTGGAGCCCATCTGTAATCTCAACCTGGGCCAATGGAAGAGATCAAAAACAAGAATGTCTGATCCTCAGTTGTGTAATATCATCAATCAATAGCTCAGCAGTTTCAAAACGAATCAGGCATTCTTGAAATCTGTTTTATGATAGATTATATCTAAGATATTATTTTATAAGATAAGCGTTGACACAAACTCCAAATCCAGCCATTAAAGATGAAACCCAATTTTAGTCGAGACTCTGGTCTAACTTATTTTCAAATTATATTACGGTGGAATGTAATATATTGATAAATGGTTCACGTTGCTCAGTAGGAATGAGATAAAATAGCGGGCAGGTGGTGCGAACTGCTAACCTTTTATTGCATCAGCTCCCGCAGAAATGACTCCATGGGACAGCACCAGTCATCCAAATCTAGTTAGCTCAACGGCCTTTCACTAGTGGAGATGTTTACGACATGGCTCTACTACGCTACTGATTTCATGACTGTGGCCAGCAGTAAAGTCCAACACCCTCACACATGGTTCCCAACATAGCAATTGCTCACCAGCTACCCTACTGCAGTAATCGACTAATCAAAAGCCGGGTGTGAATTAGGCCAATACCTGCATAGCTTTGATGATGATAGACGAAAGAGGACAGCGGAGCGTCATATTCCAACTCACTCAGCATGGAGTGCATAGACCTCAGTTAAACATAATTAGGGTACAGCTATGTACTCCTAATAGTTGGGAAGTAATTACTGTTCTTGTGCAGGATCACCTTATGATATACGAGTTGGTCTCCTCATGGTGAAGACAACTCTCAATTCTGCACGATACCAGAAAATTGCTGGAAACTCTACATCAATTTTATGTCCTGCAATGAAATGCTGATAGAGCAATATTGTGGATCCCCCCTCTCTGCAGAAAAATTCATATGAAAGCCATGTGCACCCATATGTACTTGTCATTTTTTAGCAAGTCGAGCTTTGAGCTAACAAGAATCTCCATTGGGGAAATTATAGTAATGAGCTCATCACAGCTAGCCTATATGGTTAGCTATAAGAGAGTTGTTGTTATCAATGTGTTTTCCCTTTTTTCTATCAAGTCTTCATATTTTCCATAAGCTGTTCCAAAATGATTTATTCATAGATGACCCGGAGAACAGTGGAATACATGTTGATGACTCGCTCAATAAGCCGGACAGTCTTGGTCGAGTTCTGGTTAATAAAGGACATCCGGATACTGACCAGGAAGTCTATCTTGCTCCTCAGATTGCCAGAGCTGTAAAACCCCACCAGGTTGGAGTGTACTCATGCATCATTATTGAAACTAGCGTTCTCAGACTGTAATTACTTGACCTTCTTCCACAAGATTGGAGGCATCAGATTTCTGTATGACAACATTGTGGAATCACAGCAGCGCTTCCTGAATAGCCCAGGGTTTGGCTGTATCCTTGCTCACAGCATGGGTCTTGGAAAGACTCTTCAGGTAACTCCCGAGCCAGTAGGCAGTCTCTTACACCAGCTGCTTTAATTCTGTCTTGTAAGGTAGTACTTCTCTTTCTGTTGCGTGGATTTTATTAGTCGCTGCAGTACACTGTACTGGCATAGCAACCATACTTGTTACGAACACAGTGATAAGTCAGTTAAGATGAAAGGAATTGTTGTCCTCCTTAGGGCAACAATTTACCAGATGACAAATTATTCACTTATCAACTAGCATAATGGGTGTTAGAAATATTGTTTCTGATAACTACTACTAAACTGTTCGCTGTATTTACTATTTCAATGATTTGATACGTAATGAAAGCTGGTAAGGTTTCCATTTTCATCCCATTTTTCCATTTGTTTTGGAATGCATCTGTATAGCTAGCTATACAAGGACATGCCTACGCAGAACCTGTTGGTTTTGTTGAACCATCATCACTTTCAACTCATCACAGCGGCTAATGGGGAAACAGTCTATATTTATTTGATTCGTTTTTTTTCCAGTTTTACTGTTTTAGAATTTTGGCTTCCCATTATAATTGAAGGTTGTTGGATTCACTGATGTTTTTATGCGCTATACGAAGGCCAAGCGCGTGCTCATCATTGTGCCTATCAACACTCTCCAGAACTGGATCAATGAGTTTGACCTCTGGCTGCCCAGCCCACAGAGTGCAGAGGTTGTTTACATGCACACTATCATGTCTTCATTGGATTTGTCTCATTGTCAATTGTATGCTCCATTTATGACCAGGCAATGTCTGGTGACGAAGTTGGCCGACGCACCTTTCATCTGCACCTAATTAATGATTCCCATAAAACAGTGTGTGCTCGTGCAAAGGTAAGCCATGTTGTGATATACCTTGTTCAGTTGCTTTATTACATTATACCTATACACACACACTGATATTGTGATGTTTTTCAGGTCATAGATGAATGGTGCAGGGTGGGAGGTGTTCTTTTGATGGGCTATGAGATGTTCAGGTTGCTTGCCACTCGCAAAACCAAAACTCGGAAAAGAAAGGCAAACTCACGGCCTGAAGTCATAGACATTGACTTGGAGGAAAAGAATGACGAGATGAAAGTTGGTGAGTTAAACGTCATATCCGCAGACAAATTTGCCTGCATGTGCATGTTTAGATACTCCCATGCCGCTCTGTTATGCTCAATCACTGCAGCCTCACTGGTTACAAGAGGCACTGTTGATGAGCTATCTTTATGTCTTCAACTTTACATTTACTGTAGTCATTTCCCTGGCTTTCTGACCGCTATCTCACTTTCACACAATTCTATTATCAGCTGTATCTCATGGTTCTAAAGCACTTTATAGTTTCATTCATCAAATTGAGCGTTTCAGCAGATATAGCGAGTAGATGGTTAGTAGGTAATGAGTAGATAGTAGGTAGCGAGTAGATGGCTAGTAGTTACTGAGTAGACTCTCTCTCCCTCTCCCCCTCCCTCTCCCCCTCCCTCTCCCTCTCCC
>ERZ1740065.864-NODE-864-length-17243-cov-11.414533_pt1 | contig 17243 bp, 5 predicted proteins | sample MGYA00581738_ERZ1740065 | MGnify/ENA primary metagenome ERZ1740065 (study PRJEB43018, sample SAMN04849749) | marine metagenome | isolation source: floating plastic debris | place: Pacific Ocean | collected 2008-09-01 | study: EMG produced TPA metagenomics assembly...
TGACGATGATATGTGACGATGATATGTGACGATGATATGTGACGATGATATGTGACGATGATATGTGATGTCAAAGTAATGGTTTAGTCATTACGACAATGCGTATAACAAACTCTGAATAAAATGAGAATTGAAAAGAAAATCTCCTTGACCTTTCACTGACCTTCACATTTCACTGACTTGTTGATCATGATGCTCAAAAGAGATGCTGCTAATGCCGTTAGTTTTTCATAGGTTGTGTGGCAGCTTTGTTAACAGAGTTCATTGTCATAGAAACTGTAGCATCACTTTGCTTTCACCCATCATCAACTTTCTATGCTTGATTTCTTCAAAATTATTCAGCTTAGGGTTATTTTACCTACGTATTCAACTTCTACAGCATGAAATTAGTGAGTACATATGGATATATCTGATGACGCCACCCTTTTTGGTATAAATTACTTCAAAATTCGTCATGAGCTGAATTATTTGTAAAACATATTCTGATGTGATGGACTTCATTGTGCAGTTTCTGAAAACTGGAATGTGGTGGAGATATTAGATTGCAAAAACAAAAACAAAAACCATCCTTGCAGTAAGAAATATTAGCGTCTGTGGATGGAGTCCATTAAAAATCAGAGCAGAAAACTTCCTCACCTAAACAATTGGCTTGTATCAAGTCGCGGATTTCTATTCATAATGAGATGACAACTCCAAAAATCTTTCATGATGCAACAACTCTGATAGAACACCTAGCTAGATTTATCCTTGGCGATCTTCTAAATGGCTGTATTAGCTCAATAGTTTTCTTAGCTAATATTTGCACTTTTACAGTACCTGTATCACGTTAGCATTTAGTAACCGAGGGAAGACAACTCCAAAATAGAAATTGGTCGAGAGAAGACGACTCGTCGACTATCCATGATACTCTACAGGAAACATACGCATATGCTGGTAGTAGTGTTGAGAACTCTGCACAATCCGTCTGCACATATTTCAGGTTCAGGAGGAGTACAGAGAGTACAGTATGGGTGTCGCCTCTGTCGGAGACTCTACCGGAATTGTAATCTCCGCCTTCTCATCTATCGCCGCACACAATGGCATCTGTGGTATGGGAATCACGTGGGGAAATTCGTAACTCCGTAGAATTATGTCTTCCCTTCCTTGCGGATCCTGTTGCTCAGTACTAACCTCTCCACCGCAGTTACATAATATGACATTACCTTTTCATGATATTTTGACAACTGAACTACATTATTTAAAAGTTATTAATATCGATTTCATGTGTTAACTGATTATTTATATATGTTTCATATTTTGAAGCTCATGTTTATGGCTATCGGTTGACTTGGTCAGTATATTCTGAATGAAATGGTGAGAAACAAGAACAAAACAAAACTCACTATTGGTTCAGTAAATGGCACTTTTCCATCATAATAATTATCATGACATTGCGCATTCCCAATATGTAAGAAAGCTGTATATGCATGTAATGTGTGAACGCTTTGTCTTTTGTATGTCACAAAGAGATAAGTTTGTTGAAACGAAGTACCTGTGATCCCATTATTACGAGATAGCTGCTACGTGAGAAGACAGGGTAGCCTTATTTGTGAGCCTGAACCAATGTAGACTCATTTGCGTTTGTGTGAGCTTTCAGACGATTCTCAGTATTGCTCAATATATTCTAGAATAATCCCAGTATAACCATGATACCATGTGGATGTTTACTAGTGGATATTTGATAAAGATACAGTAGAAAGATGAAAATACATAAAATCAGCTATAGGTGTTTCCAAATGAAACACCTCTCCTCAGATGAACTGTATTTCAATGCTGCTCAGAGTGGAATCATCGAGTTATATCAGGAGGCTCTAATGCGAACAGTTCAGACGGAGGTGATCATTATTTCTCTTCACAGGCTTGCCGGATAGCCAGGTATTTGCTGAAAAATTCCAGAGCTTTAGCGTACTCCCTTTGCACCTTGTAGACTGTGGCTATATTGTAATAAGAGGTAGCAATGTCAAGCCGATTGCTGTCTTCATATATGGTGAGTTGAATAGCTAGGCATCTGTTGTAACATTCCAGAGCTCTGGCATACTTTCCTTGGGAGTGGTAGACTGAGCCCATATTGTGGTGAGAACTAGCAATGCCAGGATGATTGCTATTTCGGTATACAGAGAGTTGAATGGCCAGGCCTTTGTAACATTGCAAGGCTTTTGCATACTCCCCTTGCGCTCTGTAGACTGAGCCTATATTGTGGTAAGAACGAGCAACGTCAAGGTGATTACTGTCTCCATACACAGAGAATTGAATAGCCAGGCCTTTGTTGTAACATTCCAGAGCAGTGGTATACTGTCCTTGGGAGTTATAGACTAAGCCTATATTGTTGTACGAGCTGGCAATTTCGGGGTGATTGCTGTGTCCATACGCAGCAAGTTGTGTAGCCAAGCATCTGTTGTAACATTCAAGAGCTTTAGCATATTCTCCTTGTGAGTCATAGACTATGCCTATATTGTTGTAAGAGGTGGCAATGTCAGGGTGATTGCTGTCTCTGTAAATGGTCAGTTGAATAGCCAAGCATTTGCTGTAACATTCCAGAGCTGTAGCATACTCCCCTTGTGAGTAGTAGACTGAGCCCATAGTGATGTAAGAGCTAGCAATGGAGGAGTGATTACTGTTTCTGTGTTCAGTGAGCCCAATAGCCAGGCTTTTGCTGGAATATTCCAGAGCCTCAGCATAGTCTCCTTGTGTGTAGTGGATTAAGCCTAATTCATTATAAACATCCCCTTCACACCAAGAACTGAGGCCACCATCAGATATCATCTCATGAGCCATTTTTGAGGCAATATCAAACCTGTTGCTTTTTCTCAGCGCTTTTAACTCCATCAACTTCCAATTCTCAGTCTTCCTGCATGATTCAGGAGCTTTTGCAGTTAGGCCCAGGAAAGATTGGTAGTTTTCGCAGTAAAATGATATCAGCCCAGCTGTGTAAAACGCGCCCCACCTTGTATCATCGTATTCATCGACATCACCATCGTCTAGCACCATAGTTTTCACCGCCTTTTCTACGGGCAATAAGTGGGCGAAGAACAACTGCAGCAAGGTTTTGGAGATTGTCCATATCTCTCTTTTTACTTCCTTCTCAGGAGCTTTCCTGTCCGCTGTCCAAATGGTGATGCTGTTGTCTTGGGAGTCGTAATGAGTGTAGGCTGATAGGCGGATGAATAACGCCGTTGCCACCAAAACCTTCAAATCTTTCCCAACTTTTGCCGATATTACATCTTTCTTAATCATTTCATTGATCACTGTCCAACACTGAGATGAGGAGAGCTTGAAATATATCTTCATGTCAAACACCATGATTGTCAGGTAACGATAGATTTGACCTTTTAGCTCCATTTTGTGAGCTAACTTCCTGCCTGGTTTCAGCAGAAAAATTTCTTCGTTTTTTAGCATTTCCCGAGTAATGGAGCGGCGGGCTTCGGTTGTGTCTATGGCCGCGGTTCTTTGTGTAAAATCATTGCCCATCCTCTCGGAACCGTACAGTAGCACAGTTGACGCCAACATGGCTGACAGGTCACCCTTCAATGCCTTTTCACAGTCCGGAACATATCGGTAGACCTCTTCGTATTCAGCAACAAGCTCATCAATGGTGGCTATGAACTTGTTCCTCTTCTTCTCGCTCCCATTTCCAGTTGGTATGTTCCCAGCATTTATGGACAGTCCATCTATCTTGAACCCATTTTTGCTTTCATCTTCGAACCATTTGTCTGCAGCCAGCTCTTGAATGTTCATGTATTTCAGCTTTGTCTCACCCAGGTTGCCTATGAGGAAGTAAGTTGTCACAGCCAACCTTTCAAAGTATTGCTCGTGTGCCTTATCTTCGACGAGAAACAAGAGTTCCAGGTCACTGTAAGGGGTTGTTTCCCCTCTCGCTATTGACCCAATTCCAACAGAAGCGAAATCACATGGTGGTGGACCACAGATCTTCACTGCCTTCTCAATGACTGTTGATGTAAAGTCTATCATATCTTTGTTGCAAGAGGAGCTCAGAGATTTCACTTTGCTGATCCACAGGTCTGTGAGTTGATTGTACCTCTCCGATCTGATGTTTTCGGGGTCGCAGTTGAGCTGCTCAGTAAGGAGTTCTATTTCAGTCAGACCTGACTTGACCCTGTCTCTCACCTTATTTAGCGTCACCTTCAGTCTTTCCATCACGTCGCACTGGTCTGAGTAAGACAAACGTATGCCCTCACCCCAGTAGAGCTGCTGCACAGCGAACGCCTCCCTCTGCCATCCTGGATCTCCATCCCGCGCGTAGCAGGAATTGTAGAGTGCATGAGCCTGCAGATCAATAAAACGCAGCCAAGGTTAAAAGCAGCTCGAATGGATGTAGAAGTTGTGAAGATGACTCCTACACAGGCTACATATCAATCAAGTATAACTATTATGAAACTAAATACCTTCAATAGCTCCACCCACTTCAGAGACGAGGTCTCACTCCTTTTCACATAGATTTCTGCCAGTCTGGATAAGTAGGGCACCTGACTCCTGAGATCGTATCTGCCGTTCTTTTTGTATGCGGCCTTGAACTCTTCAACCAGCACTTTCACATCTTCCAATCCTGTGTCAGAGGGTAACCGTACTACTTATGATGGATATTGTGGCACATTGTGGACAGCATGTGCACCTTGTGTGTACGTGTATCATAGTTAAATGCACTTAGAGATTGATTGGGTTGTGATTGTTGTTCTGTGCTGCAGAGACTGGTGTAAAAAGATTCTGGCAAAAACCTATCAGTTCGATGTCTATGCTGTCTGTTTTATCTCTCATAAGGCTTTGCACTTACATGTATAATTGCCAACCAATGAGGACTGGACACAAATTTATGTGTAAAGATGATCATAAAATTTATTAACTCAATCATAAACCAATCATAGCGCTCATTTGAAATTTGAGAGAATGGTATAAATGATGAAAACTGATGATTGCCATGAAAACCTATGCAATTATCAATTCTGACCAGGATGGTATTGATAATAAATTTAGCCAAAACATGATAAACCATATTAAATAAGTCATGGCTTTGCTCACTTTCTTTCGCATCTGTTGACCCATCTTCCTGTGAAGTGTTTTGTAGTCCGAGGATGATAAGGATGTAGGTGAAACTCCATTTACACATATCCCGATTCGGTAGCCATTGGGGGCGCCACAAGCAGTGCTTGCGATATTCTACTGGTGACAGGGTGTTTACACGGCTGCAGATTCTTCTATGAGTCAAAGGTCGTGAAGCATCATGCGAGAATCGGAAAATAGGGAAAAGTCAGAATTTGCAATCAACCGAGCACAGGCTTTGTTGCTCTGAATTCGCTTGCGGTAAAATGATTGTGGATGAGTGTTTGCTTACACATTGCAAAATTGCTTGTGAAATGCAGGGTCTGTATTCATCTTGCAAAATCCAGAGATGCATAAACGCGGCTTAAGCAAATTTCCCATTTTGAGGCTTGGAGTGGTTTGCCGAGGATGCTGATACTCACAACTACAACATAATTGGTCAAGAGATGCCTACTAGCTTTATGATCTGTGCTGGAACGGTTGGTTGTTATGTTTAAAACTATTAACAGCTTAATTTCTCATACATTCAGCACATCACATCTGGAAAAGGTAAGTTATCAGCTATCACCAAGCAATCCATTACCGAGGAGAAGTGACTAAGGCTGTCACTTATATAATTCAGGCATAATTATTGTTCAGTGGTGTATGCATCCTTATTAATGTGATATTTACCTTTTATTTATTTATTCTGCACTTTATTTTTTGATTTATTTTATTCATTTTCATTTTTTATCATATGGCTATGAGTTTTAGCTGAACAGTTTTCCTATTCTGAGATTGCCGTAACGAGTGCCCAGCTGTCAGTCTCCCTTATTTCCCGTGAGACTGCCGTATTTTAGGGTAAAAATTGCTATTATTGGTTTTCTAATGTTCTCCTGCGGCTCAGCAGTTAGATCTTGCTGAGCTAAGCTCGAATATGACAGAATTGTAGCTATACTGGGTAGGAGGTTTTGAACTATGGCTTCTCAAAGTTCAGAAAAATGGAATCTCCAGTATTCTCAGCCTGACAGGTTGACAGGTATGGCGCCAACACACTGTTATGCAATTGCAAACAACTGCTGGCTAAAGTATCAGAGCACATACAAGAAATTTTGTGGTAGTGTGCAGACGATGGTGAGCATACCAACAGGAAAATCATTAAATTGCTGAGTTTTCTACAACTGTAAGTATCTCAAATGGCTAAGTTCATTATGCTTTTTGTTGCATTGAACAACGGAATACACACACATGACGACATTTAAAGTACAGTAATAGAACATCGCCTCTAATCAAGCACCCACCTGAGGCAGCGAACCTTTGGTAATCTGTACTGTACTCTGCCAAAAAGTGAGAGGACCAGTATCGTTACGCTCAGCTTTCATAGTAAGCTGACAGATCAGTTGACTAGCGATGATGAATAGCAGGGTAATGATCAGGTCTTCTGGCTAGATGGGTCATAAGGCTCCGATAGAAGTGGAACAGTGTAATCAGACAAGGTGAAGTTTGACCTGGCCGATGTAGGATGACTCCTTATTCAGAGCTACTAACGGCTAACTTGCTTGGCATATGGACAAATGGAATTTTGTTGACATATGATTAGATAGCGAGTGAGTGGCACTCGGTTTACCGACGACACTAGGCTAGAATTGGACATCTATCTGATATAAAACACAGCACCGGACAGTATCTTTGAGAGTATATAAGTGTCACAAAGTTCACTTTCATGATGACTCAATATCACCCATGAAAATCACATTCTTCGAACACGGTCCATTCCTTCCCTTTTGCAATCCCACCACAGGTACTGAGCTGATGTAGAATCAAGAATGGCTGTAAATGTTCTTGGAGAGCGTAGAAAACAAACTTGATGGATCACAAAAGCCGGTCGATTCCCCTGTCGATTAGCGGGCAAGTCTCTGCATGCTCCCACACTTTTGCATGCCATGGCTCCCTAGCAACCCCCTAAGTAAGCTGATGTTCATATGTGTGGTAGTGGCCTGCAGGAGTTGTTTGGTGGGGCGTTTCTAGGCATGAAAGCCAATGGTGCAACATAGTGTAGTTCCTGGAGAAAGATCAAAATGGCCGTTTGCTGGGGTTTCTACTATCATAAACATCTCAAGTAGCCAGGTTTTTATGCTTTTTGTTGTGTGGAGCGATGAAATACACTGACAGATATTTTTGGAATAAGTGAACATTAATTCTTCGTTTGTTCACTGATTTTGGGAATATTAACGCGTGAAAGGTTTATGGCGGTCAGCTATTGCAGTTAGTCCTTATCTGAAACATTCTACAACACAGCTTATCTCTGAATGCATTCACAGTAGAAGAAGAAATGGCACAGCATCATACGTTTGTACGAAGCTGTCACGCTTGTAATGAGTTGTGATTTGGCTGGAAGAATGAAGGGTTGCTACTGTTACAGGCGAATTGGTGATAGAGAGTGAGTGCAGCGTTGCTCTGCCTCTTGTCTTCACCTTTAGTTCCCCCCCACAAAATTTCTTTGTTGATATGTCCTCAGCTTCTTTCCCTCGTGGATACTAACATTAATCTCTGACGAGTATGTGGCACTGACAGTTTGCATGCAACAGCTCTTAAATATTTCCTCCCAGTACTTTTTCGCTGCGATTCTGCCATGGATGACGGACTGGAATCTGAAGCTGAGGAGGAGACGCCGTTCATCCTCTACACCATTAATGAGTGTTGACTGCAGTGAGTTCCATGCGCACCAAACTCAGTATTAGCTGAGCATGAAATACTGGGGAAATGAGCTCTGACTAAGCGTCACCCAACTATGCGACTCTTGTGTTTGGGAGGCAGTTGATTTTGTTACAAGAGCTTCCACTGGGTTTCAAAGTTCAACATGTTAAAAGCTAGCGGTTTTTTTAGTGGTGCGGTGACCGCCACCTCTAGTTTCAAATCGTTGGTTTCAGTTTCAGCTCAAAAGTAGTGGTCACTGCTTGAAAATAATGGCAGTCTGTCCGGGGCTTTACGCTAGCATCACCCAATTATGTGACTCTCGTGTTTGGGAGGCAGTTGATCTTATTACAGGAGTTTCTGATAATGCCTGGAGATTCCAATCAGAGACGTTTTGTTGAGTGTATGGCTGGTATAGCCCTAATCTCTGCTGTTGCAGGTAATATTGTTGGCTGATATTATACCTGCGCTACTGATCAAGTTGACATTGCCGTTTGTCATGCACAGAATCTCATATAAGTGAGTGTAGTCTCTTATCTCACTTCCCTGTAGGTTTGTTTGTACAGTTCAGTAATCATGACTCATTATCAAACAGCTGAGACCCCAGTCATCTAATTCTGTGTGTGTGTAGGAGAGTTAATGTTCAAAGCTTTATAGCAGCATTTAGAGTACTTACTATGACTATGCGGGGTGTCACACATTTCCGCATTACTTTCAAATCTCTATTCAAGTGTGATTATGGCAACAAAATTTTAAGGGGAACATGACTACCACCACAAATATACCTTTTGCATTTCGCACATCTCCTGATCAGACGGAGTTTATCAGGTTTATCTGGTTGTCAGGTACAGGTGCTGCTGGTGTGATTGCTGCCTTGCTGTACTCCAGTCTCACTCAAATTGGACTGAAGTCTGAGATGTTCCTCTTCATCATGCTTGCTTCTGTTCAAAATGATGGAAGCAGTGACGTGGGTGGTCTCTCGTATGAAATGTGTTTGGCCTGTCTGCTTGCCTGTCGCCTGACTCGAATTATACTCTCTGACAGCACGTATGCTACTTTACTGCACACTACATGACTGCGCGTCTGCTGTGCGACTGCGCATCTGCTGTGCAACTGCAAATATTTTCGATCCATTCAACATTCCGTTTTACAATGCTTCTCTATTTTAGTTCAGAAATGTGGCTATAATCACATGTCAGGTGATCCTCCACTACATGCCCCTCATTCGGGCCTGTAAATCATGTTTTCTATCATCCTATGGGAAGGGATTGTTGGCGGAACCGTCTACGTGAATACTCTGTACCGTTTATCACAAGGAGTACGTTTGTTGATATGGCTTAATGAAAGATATTAATGATGATATTAGTGCGCTATTATCCTCGTGGGAGAAAACAATATGGCTGATCTCGTTTCCTACATAACACTATATACGCTCATTGGTGATCATTTTTTGTGCCGCAGCTTTCAAACTATACTCAGTATTGCTTGAAATGTTTTAAAATAATCTCAGAAAAACTGTATTAGAGTCTCAGATGTTCAGTTTTAGGAAAACAAGCTTTCCTTCAAATTTTCTGGCAGGTTGAGAAGGAGAGGAAAGAGTGCAGCATAAGTATTGCATCATTAGCAGATGCTGCCGGCATCCTTATCAGTGTCTTCATCACTGTCGCCGCCCACAACTGCCTGTGTAACACTGGGATCACATGATGACATTGGAGTTATCCTCTATCGACAACTGAGAGTACACTGCAGAGGTCGAGCATTGCTAATTCCATTCTGTAGCATAGTCAGATTGCACAACTGGTTCTCTGCCTGGTTTACCATTCGATATTTGTGATGTAAGATAAAATAGTGTTCACCAGTATTTAATGCTTATCAAAATCAAGGACTGACAACTCCTGATTGTAACACTCTTTTCCTGTGGGGCTCAGTATGGCAGTTGAGACAGTATTGCCAACTCCTCAATGTGAGACAGAGGCTCTCATCGCTGACACTTATTCACAGTGCTGGTAAATGTAAATACGAGGGAATTTATGGAAGTGAGGGAAATAATGGCAATTTTTTCCCTTGCGCCCAATACTGATGCTCAGATCTTCACCTGCTTGGTTAGAGAGCATGGTGGTTTCTTAATTTATAGCATATGTGTGTACAGCTTTGCAGTGAGTTGCCTTAGTGTCATCATGAAAGATAAGATAGTCTTTCAGAGGCTGAGGCTCCTACAAGAAATAGCCATGTAGGTGAAAAGAAAACAATACACTGGATTTATTGGTCTAGCCGGCACCATGAAATGAGTGCCATATATGCATGAAAATTTGTGTGTAAAATATTTTCTTTATGCTGCATGAATGTAAGCAAGGCAGAAGGTTGTTTATAAACTAGGCAGGATGAGTTTCCTATTCTCCTTCCCCAGATGGCTGCCTCACCATGTCACAGAAATTCAACTTCATGGATGCAGGTGATAGAAAGACTAGTGTTTCTTACAGCCATTGGAATCTGATGCAAAGTTTATTAGCCTTGGGAATGGGTCATCTAGATTCCTTAATTTTAGTCTAAGAATGATACTAGCAAACGTCTTGTGATCTAGCTCAATGGGCTGAGGTGCAGCATGGTTGATCACTGTGGTTGGGCCTTCCACATTGTTAGTTAGCAGTAGTGTATTTTTCAAGATGGTCAAATGTATCGTCCAGACATTCTAGTTAAGAAATTAAATGTCTAGTCTGTATCTCCATATTATATAACTATTATTATCGCCATCACTCGCAGCCTTGTAGATGAAATTTAAGCGATCTTCATCATAAAGCGTTGAAAGCGTTGCGAATAGTTGAGCGAGAGCGTAACTCCAAACTTTCAGCCTAAGATCATGTCGGATGACGCGATTCGGAATGCGTATATATATAAAGTATTCAGATTTATCCGTAGAATATTTTTGTTTGTGGACCTCAGCTAATCCTAGTCAGTGACCTTGAGGTGGTAAATTCCAAGGTCCACATGTCTACCTGGACTGGGAGCGTATTGTCGTGATCAACTTTTGATCGTGCCTCGAATTTATTTCGTTGCTGCTCTGTTCTCAGTTTTGGTCCTTCTCGGATAGTATTCCTTTCTGACGAACACGTGGCACTTGCACTTCATATGCAACGAGTCATAAATATTTGCTGCGAAGTACCTCCTTGCATCTCATCATGGCTAACAGACTGAAATCTGAAGCTGACAACGATACGCCGTCTGTCTCCTCGAATATAAATGACACAAGTTAGTAACGAGTCATGGACTCGTACATTCTATACCAAACATTAGATGAGAATGAAGCTTGGCCTGTTAGTGTGGTAAATATAATGTATTAGTCGCTGGTATGCTTTTCATTTATTCAGTCTCTACCGAGTTGAAAAATGATGGGGAAACAAGTCGCAACGGTGACACTAGTAGATCAACTAGAGTGAGAAACCTCACAGGATTCTGGTACGTGCTGTTATATTCCCTGTGTTGATAATGATTAGATCGTCCTGCTTATGGTACATGTTGTGATCTGTTACAGGCTTATGGGCATGTGCAACAACTTTGCATACTCAGTTATGCTTTCGGCAGCATATGACATTATCGATCCCGTAGGTCTCTACAATTGTATCGTATCGTACTGAACAAGATAAAAGCTAGCAGCTTATTTTTGATAATTTGTTTCCCAGACGGATGAAGTTGACGGTTGCAAACTGAATGAAACGCTGTTATCCCCGCATCATCTTGTGTGCCAACCAGCTGGAACTGGGGTAAGTAGATTAAAAGGCTGGCGATGATGAGCATTTACTCTAGTTTGCTGCCGCCACCATTGCCTCCTAGTCACCATCTTCCCCAACCAATAGCTGGGAGCCTCAAATCTTAGAAATAACACTTTCCGTCTACCGACCGACTGCATCCTAAATCTACAATATATATGCTGCTGCAAGTGAAACATTTCGTGGTCAGTTTGATGTTGTATCCAATGCCAGAGACCGTAGACACGCATGGATTCCTTGCTCCCTAGCCCCAGCGCTTAGTGGCAATGAAGGCCATCAGGTGGTAGACTTGATTCATAGAGAATGTTTGTCATGTTTGTAGGTGATCTTGCTTGCTGACATTCTGCCATGCCTGTTTATAAAGCTTACAGCACCGTTTTTCATGTACAGGATATCATACAAGTAAGTTCCGTCTCTACACAATTGGTTATCTGCGTGTCATGTGATGTCATACAGATAAGTTACAAAGTACCTAGCATGATCTGTCTGTTGATTCTCTGAGTGCCATTATATGTTCTCATTCAGATGAACATCACTACTCTGGCTGATTGTGGTAAGGATAAAGTTAGTAGATGTGCATTTTCTCTGTCTTTCTCACCTCAGTGCATGCAGGCTCACCAGAATAGTATAACTAACAGACTGTAGATACATTTTAAAGGTTTTGGTCATCCCACAGGGTTTTTGTTCACAAATATGGTGGCTCAATGTGTTTCCCATGAAATGTCTAAGTTTTGTCTACCCGCATCTAGTCGTTGCTGAAATATTCGTTATTTAATTCACATTGATCTCTGAAAACATTTCTAGCCTTTGACTACAAATTATGGCGTCAGAATTTTCACTCTGAGCCGAGTCGGCAATGATTGATTATAAGACCTCAGCAAAAACGAGTGATTTTGAAACTGATGATAGGAAAAATCATCGGCGTAAAGCTCTCTTGGTACTCTACCAAAGTATTGCCTTATATCGCATTGTTAGTCTGGAAGAGAGATCATTGCATTATCTCCTGGTGATAATTCTGAATTTATAATAAAAGTCCCAAAGGTTTTCGAGTATCGTAAGTCCGACTCAATGTCAAGGCCAAATGAGTCGCCCTTGTGTTAATTGACGTTTGAACTACTGCACATCCGGACACATTGCTCACTGCTCAGCTCCCGTCTGGATTTCTATTAGATAGTATTTGAGAGAGGTTGCTAGTAGTTGACAGTTACGATGGCCACATCTCTCGGTTATGGAGCTGAAAATAGTAGAAGGGCTCGGCCACGTGCAGCTGCTCACTGTGATTCTACAGATAAGCTGTTCACCTTCCCGAAGCATGATAAAACTAGGCTCCGCCTCTGGGTTCGATTTGCTTATGATAAGGTGAGGTTTGTCAACATTGTCTGATATACACACTGTGTTCCTATTGCCATCTGTGACATAGCATGACGATTTCAATTCTTTTTACATACGTTGACAACTTCTCGTTGACATCTAAGAGTGCTCTCTGTTGGAGACAGAGATAGACAATTTCACCAATTATATGCGGTGGGAGAAAGGGTTCCATCGAATTTTGTAAAAATTTGTTAAATTCACAAAATCTTTATTGCGTTGCAAGTATTATCGTTTTGATGTCTCTTTCTCTCAGATTGATTCTCACGAAAAATGCTGTTCCAACGTATATTTTTTTGCATTTAGCTATTTTTACAAATCTATGATCGGATAATCTTTGAAAATCTCCAGTCAGCAAATTTCTCCATTGTCAGTAGGAGGGAACCGAGCCTGAATATAGGCATAAATACAAGTTGGTAAAGGATGTAGCTCTCTCATTTGCAGACCAGGATGTAGAGAGAAAATTATATTTTTGTATGCACGGAACCTTTTCTTCCATCGAATGTCAGCCTCAGATGGATTTCGAGGGGATATATCGTCTGCAGATGTAAAAATGCCTGTGTTGAGACTGCACAGTTCCTCGGGCACTGCTGAGGAATCGATGGGTGAAAAGGGATGGTTGCCATGATAAACTAGGTAGCCGTTGTAAGCAAGTTCCAAGGGAGCATCATTGAGCAGTTCATCTATGCCTGGACTTTGTAAGATTCAGCTAGAAATAACAACCGCACCATTAATCAAGACACCTGCGAACCTTGGGGTGAATGTATGAATAACGATCAATGGTTTGTGAACAACATATGTCTATTTACCTCATAGATGGCAGAATTTTATGCTGTGCCATTCTAAGGTGTTCACAGCATACGTTCTACTCCCAAGTAGATTGGGCCTGGCAATGACCACAACTACACCATTTCTCTGTATTGCCAACTTCCTCGAAAATCTAAATAAAAAACAAGAAACAGTACAATTATTTTCTACCATTTCTTACGGTCCGTTAACAAACATAAGTTCCTCTGGAAAAATAACCGAAAACAAGCCATTAGTGGGGAAGTTTGTCCCGAGTAAACTGACCATAAAAGAACACTCACTTGTACCAAAATTAAGCTGACTAGATGGCTCACCTGCTGCCCTTCGTTGGCTCTTTGCACCTCAAACTCCAGCTCAACATCCGCTATGGTTTCTAATCTCCGAGGTTCGAAGCCACGTTCAGTACATGTGCAAAGAGACAAACACTCGGCTGTCGTGTCTTCGCGTGCGCTATCGGGCTATCTGTCGTGTCTTCGCGTGCGCTATCGGGCACAGACAACTTGGCCTATTTTATCCACAGTTAATTCATGCAGCTAAAGGCAGTTGCACCTATTAGCGCCGCTATCGGAACTCACGACCTCAGGCTTGTTAATTCTGACGTCATTAATTTCCTCTGGATTGAGACGAAAGTTCTACCAGAGCTGCGATCAACGATCACTAATATCTTCCAATCCAGGGGAGATTTTTGTCTCCAAAATTTCTGTGATCCTAGAGAGCCCATAGAGCAACCACATATGTGAACAGAGACCCTGTAGGTTGATTAGATCTTTGATTAGACTTTAGGTAGCGCTTGGTCGATATTAATACATGTAGTACTGTCAGGGATCCTGGACAACAAGATGTGGCACTTACTATCTTGCCTTGTAAAACACGCTGCAGGCATGTTGCCAAAGATCACAGATGCTGTTTTTGATATGTAGTCTCTGGACTTTCAACTCATTCTGGTCAGACACCAGTTGTGAGATACTTTCAATAATTTACGGAAGTCTATTCATTCGGTACTTTCTGACCACGTATATTCCCATTTACCCTAGAAGTCACTCTGCATACTAGCTAGAATCTACAGCATTGAACTAATTTAGTCTGTATTGAAGATCCTCAACAACTGTTGTTGAGGATTACTGCCAGTATCGAATCTCTGTGCCACCGGTATAGAGTCTGGAATCCGTGTATGGAATTTCAGTATTGATATCATTTCTGCTACTAGTATCGGCCAAGTGTTAACTTGAAGTAGTTTTATTGCATGCTCCTTTGATGTCATAAAATCAGGGGAGGGTGAGAGTATTTTTATCTAAAATATCATGAAATGCATGTTGTCTCCTAACTGCTTGCGTTTGCTTGACAGCGCTTCTTCTTTCCTCAAGATTGTACTTTGTGAATGGCACTCTTTCCTCTCCATCTGTAGTAATGCTTTCCTTGTGTCACATGTCTTGCGATGTGCCATATTGGATTACTATGAATGTGGTGTTCTTCTTATGGGGACATTGAAACTAACTGACCTACAATATATATCATCCCTTTCTGTCACAAAATGTGTTACCATATGATGGCCAAGTTGTCAAACCTTTATGTGGGTCAATACTGGTTGCTACACCAAGTCTAGGCAGCGTTCTGAATGTGGGGATTGCGGACAGGTGGAGGTTACGGACAGGTGGAGGTTACGTGTCTCCTGTTGCTGCTACAGTAAAAGTGGAAATTTTAGTGGGTGAAATGTTTAACGTTATCCCAAAATGAGTGTGACAGCTGGAGGAAATGTTAGCGTTTGTTGATGGAGTCTGTTCCACAAATAGAGTAGAAATACTCCCCTCCCCCCCACCGAACATATCAGCATCTATACAATCACTAATGTGCCTACAATCATCTTGAGATTTCTATCCACAATGAGATGACAACTCCCAAAAGTTTTCATGATGTGACAACAACAGAAAAATTAATTATTATCATTTACGATTTCCTGCAAATCGCTATATTCGTTAAATGTTTCCCTACACAAACATTTCCTTTGTTTCATTGGATGAGCACTAGTGTGTTCAGGCTATGAGAGGTCATGATGTCATGCTGTGCTAGTAACTAGGCTAGCTGGTCCTCTCTTGTAGCAAAGTCATAACAAGAGTGACAGATGAGACATGATATCTTTATTAGGCTATATATTTTGCTATGCGTATGATAGTGACGCCATATTGTATTTACTTCCGTTATACTTTGCTTCCTAGATCCGAGTAGACCTGCAGCTACAGACGATGTTGACTCACTATTTTATGCCCGTGTTTTAGTATTCGGATGTTGGTAGCTGTACTGCTCGCATTGGGCAGCTTCCTTCTCGTCGCCTTCGCTGGCAGCGACGCTGTCTGGCTCAGCATAATAGGTCAGTTCAGTTACATAATCGGGTCATATCACTTGACCTAGTTTATTTGTATAGTCCTATAACTAACATCTTTTTCATTGGGTTCCTGTTCGTCTTTAGCTGTTGGATTTACTTAAAGGATTTTTGTTGTATTTATTATTTCTGAATTATTTTTATTATATATATTGTTATTTCTTAAGGATATTTTTTTATTGATTTAAATTTTTTGTTTTCATTTTCCTTATTTTTTCATACATCTGACATAATCCATCTCCCTAACTTTCCTGGAATTACTTGATTATAGCAATGCTGAGTGAGCCGATTTATGGTTTATCTCCCCTGCATTGGGTGTTTCAGGTGTTAGTTGTGCAAGTCTCAGCTCTGGTCTGGGTGAAATAGTCGGCCTCAGCTTCTCCACGTATTTTCCCAAGTGAGTATTCATCATCTCTACTCATAACTGCAACCTCCATGCTACCTCAACTGTAAACTTGGGTGTACATTTAGGAGTTGTCTTCTCTCCATCTATGCAATTGTTGGTACTCTGGCTGATGCGATTGTTGAACGAATGTGAAGGAATGCAATAAACCATGAGCATTTGATTTCCCAATACAGCGCATCCAGTTAGTTACGAGCTGTTTGAACAGGTTCAGACTCTATCCATAGACTTAGAGATCACTACTGTCAGGTTCCCAACTTCCACATAGACATGAAGCTGGGGACTGCGAGTTTTAGTGTGTTTATCAAGGTGTATGGCAACAAATAAACTAGAAACTGATTTTCAACCAGTCTTACTGCTGGTTACAGTAGCAGACACTGTCAACCACCTGTTCTTATTCTGTCACTGGATATAGCTGAATGATTGACAGGCAAACGGTGTCCACGTGGTCGTCAGGTACTGGTGCTGCGGGAGTGTTTGGTGCTGTCGGCTACTCAGCTCTTATCCAGGCTGGCCTCTCGCCAAAACAGACGCTGCTGGTGATGATAACAGTGCCTGTTATCCAAGGTCTCAGGTCAGTAACAGAAGGGGAGAGAGAGAGAGAGGCGGAAAGAGAGAGGCGGAAAGAGAGAGGCAGAAAGAGAGAGGCGGAAAGAGAGAGGCGGAGAGAGAGAGGAGGAGAGAGAGAGTGAGAGAGAGAGAGGGGAAGAGAGAGAGAGAAGAAAGGGAGATAGTAAAAAGGAGGGAAGAAGATGGG
>ERZ1740065.865-NODE-865-length-17242-cov-4.981265_pt1 | contig 17242 bp, 16 predicted proteins | sample MGYA00581738_ERZ1740065 | MGnify/ENA primary metagenome ERZ1740065 (study PRJEB43018, sample SAMN04849749) | marine metagenome | isolation source: floating plastic debris | place: Pacific Ocean | collected 2008-09-01 | study: EMG produced TPA metagenomics assembly...
AGCCACTGCATCAGTAGGTAGACGAAGAGGGCGGGCAAACCATTTTCCGCCAGACGCTGGTATTCGTTGTGCGCACCCGCAGTTTTTTCATCCCCCATCCGCGCCGAAATCAAAGTGATTTCCTGGCGAAAGCGATCCGTCCCGATCCCGAAGATGGGATTCTCCCGAATCGCGTTGAGGGAGATCAGCATCAGGTAAAGGCGGCCGGCATTGCTCTGGCTACCGATTTCCTCGGCATCCTTTTTTTCCAGGGAAAAATCGGTAAACAAGATGGCCGTATCGTTGAACTGCTCCAGTACCTCATCCGATTGCGCAACCGAACCACTGACGAGTATAAACCCCAGTAAGGAGACCCCAATGGCCACTCGACTGACAATGCGCAAAACCCGCTGGCGGTACCGAAAACTTCGGTACAAAATGAGCAGTATCGGGCCCGCAGTCAGAATAAAGGCAAACCAACCCTTGCGCTCCAGCGACATGACCATCAACAGGGCCGCAAAAAGAAAGAGCAGTAGGTACTTGCGATCCAGTGCAAAACGGACGAATAAAAAAGTCGCCAGTAAACCGTAGAGAATTTTGAGCTCATCGAGGGCCTTGTACATCACCACGTAGCCGTGAGCAATGTGCCAAACCGTGGTGTAAATCACCAGGGCGAAGGTGGTGTAAAAGTAAGCTCGAAAAAAAGCCCGCCGCGCCTGGGGTTGTACAAAAACCCCCACCATCAGAAAGGTGAAAATGAAAAATTCAAACTGCTGGAGCGCCTCCTTGGTCGTAGCCGATGGGTTGAGGACGACGGCGTTGAGCGTCAGGTACAAACACAGCAGCACGTAAATCTGAATGTAGGAACGCGAAAAAAAATCGCGCAACAAGGATTTCTTCAGCAGAAAAAACGGGCTGAGCAAAAGGACAAAGCCCAGGAAAAAGTCGAAGGGCCGCAGCACTACCCCCACCTTGATCTCAATGGGTAGAAACAAGATGCCCGAAGCGATGCCGAGGATGGTCCCGAGGGTTTGCCGGGTCACTACGTAGCCCCGCGGCCTCACTTTACTGGCGAGCGTACTCATGATATTTTTTCCCGCAGTTCCGGTAATGCCCGGCGGACCTCCGCCGATTTGGTCCTGACGTACGCCGGGGCTACGTAATCCGCCGGACTGTTGCGCCAGGGACTGTACTGGAACAAGTTGGTCCGCCGCAGCAGATGCTTGACCTGATTGGCAAGCGGGTATTGCCAGTGGGGCATTTTATGGGGGACCCGACGGGATAAGGTGGCCAGGGTAGCTTGCTCTTCCCGGGCAATCTGGTCGATAAAGCGAGCAGTCCGGGCGCTGGCGCAGCCGTCTACCTGGCCAAAAATACGTTCCAAAAAAGGCCGGTGGCGCAGCAGCGAAGCACTGGGCTCCGGAGCTTCCAAAAAGGCCTGTACCTCCTCTACGGTAGCGGCCGTGAGTTGGGGCTCCCGCAGGTGGACGTAATTGCGAATCTCTTCGTTTTGCAAATCGGGAAACAGCGTACAGGTCGGCTTATTGGCCAGCCAGGCTTCCATGATCGAGGAGCTCAAGCGCGTCAGATAGCGATCGCAATGGATGATCCACTGGTTGATATTACCCGAGCTGTTGTAGAACACGTTGGGACGGTCAGCAATGCCCTGAGCTTGCTGGACCAGGTGTAGGGGCGCCCCGGGGTGAGGGCGTAGGATAAAGCTGGTACCCGGGTTGTTGCGCGTCAGAATGTCCAACCACTGGCTCAATCGGTCAAAGGCCTTTTGCGTAACGTCGAGGTATTCCTGATCGACAAAACCCATCCGGAGGGCCTTTTCACGACGTTTGGGTTTGAAAAGGAGGGCGTAGTCGAAGGCCACCAACACCCAGGGGGTAGCCTCGGGGATGGAAAATGCTTCGGCCAGGTCCTTTTTGGTTTTGAGGAATAAGTCTTGTACCGTGGGGTTGAGGTAGGCATCGTAGCGCGTCACCCCAGCGCTGTAGTAGCGAATATCGGGATTGATCGCTCGGGCGGCCTCTCCGTACACATCGCCCCAGCTGAAAAAATAGTTCGACATCCGGAGCTGCTTGAGGTGGGGGTGAAAACCCTCGTCAAGGAGCAGGTTTTGCTCCTGAAAGGAATTGAGCAGCAAGGGGGCCACCCCGAGTTCTCCCAGGAAGTTCATGATTTTGGGCGACAACCAAGGCGTGTAGATGATCTGGGGTTCGAACCAGATGATCTCCGTATTCATAAAGCTGCCGCTGAGCGATACCCGCGAGTCGTGGCCCATCTCGCGCAGCAGTTCGTTGATGATCAGCAGCGAATCGAAGGAGCGATTGACGTGTTGTTCGACCAGTAGAATTTTCGCCATTTTAAACCAGGGCTTCTATTTTTTCGCGAATACGGTAGTGTACCTTTCCCAAGATGGTATGGTCCCGCTCGATTTTCGTTTTTTGAATCGAGTCGATGATCGTCCGAGTTTTGGGACCAAAGCGAAGGCCAAAATGTTGGGCCAGCGCTTCCACTCGCCCGAGGGGATCCGCCAGCAACTGGTCGTAATCGAGTACAAAGATCGACCGGGCGTTGGGAGGCAGGGCGTGGACCCGAGTGTAATAGTAGGCGCAGCGATCCAGTTCAGACCACTGTACCCAGCGTTCGTAATCCTCCGGAGCCACCCAGTAGGGAATCGCCTGATCGGCGTGCTGGTGAAAGGGCCAGATGCGGTTTTCTTCATTGAGCGAACGATCGCTAAACCAGCCCTTTTTCAGGAGCGAATTGAGGGTATCTACGGGATTGCGGCGCATAAAGAGCAGCCGGGTCTCGGGATAGTAATCCAAAAACTGGGGCAAAAAAGGAACGATATCGGGCAGTTTGAAAGCGATGACGCCCCGTTGTGATTGCTTGTTGATTTCCGCCTTGCGAAGGGAACCCTCGTAGCGGGCATCCACCTCGGCTTCCGCCTTGGCATTGTAGACGCAGCTGTCGTCGTTGCGGTTGAGGTTGAGGTTGCGGCCGGCGATGGCGTTGACGAAAAAGTCCTCGTAGAGGTAGGTTTCGTAGAGCAGCTTCCACTCCACCTCGTCCAGACGGGGCAACAGGGAGAACAGGGAAAATAAGGTGGGTGGTTCGAAGGTGTATTCCACCGATTGGAACGAGTGGAGTACCTTACCCATGATGGTGGTCCCACTACGGGCCGAACCCGAAATCAAAATGGCGGAAGCGCACCTTTCCGAAACCGTCTTTTTCAATTGCATCGGTCGAGTCGTTGTTGCGAGAAAATGATTGGCGTACCGGCCGTATTACAGGTCAAAGTGGGCCAAAGGGATGGCATTTTCTACAAGGTGGCGCCGCGTATCCGGCAGGGCCTCCCCGATAAAATTGAGCAAATTAGCGGTGCAAAAGGCATCCACTCCATCCAGATGGGCCACTTCGAGAAAATGGTCTTTTTTACCCGCTCCCCCCGCCACGATCAAAGGTACTTGGACGTGGGGCAGTACGCGCTGGATCGTCTCGGTATCAAAGCCAAAGCCCGTACCGTCCTTTTCAATCGACGTGAGTAGCACCTCCCCGATGGGCAGGCCTTGCAAAGCCGTCAGGTAAGCTTCGAGGGGCTGATCCTCCACCGCCCGTTTCCCATTCTCGATGTAGACCCGATTGTCCTCCCGACGGTAGTCTACCGAGGCCACCACCGCCTGCGCCCCGAAGACCCGAGCCACTTCCTCAATCAAGCCTGGATTGGTGTGAACGCTGGTGTTCAGGACGATTTTATCCGCCCCCACTTCAAAGCAGCGACGGGCCGTTTCCAAGTCGCGGATGCCACCACCGAGGGCCACCGGTACGAAGACATTGTCCAGGACAAACTGAACGTTTTCAAAGTAGCGGGACCAATCGACCGACTCCCCCTCGACGTTGAGGATAACCAGCTCGTCGATGTATTTGGAGACGTAGCCAAAGTTGTAGTTGTTGAACAACCACTGCTTGTCGCCGATGGTCTGTAGGCGGAAATTGCGGCTCAGGCAGAACTTACCGTTCCGGTAAAGCAGAACGTAAATCAATCGCTTTTTAAACATAGGCCGAGGCTTGGGGGACCGAAGCGGGAATGCGGTCCAGGAAATTTTGGAGTAATTTTAAGCCGTTGGTTTGGCTCTTTTCGGGGTGGAACTGCGTCCCCACGATATTTTGGTGTTCGACGCTGGCCACGAAACGTTCGCCGTAGTCGCACCACCCAATCGCCGCCACCTCGGCGCCTACGGTACGTACCCGGTAGGCGTGAATAAAGTAAAAATCTCGGTGCTCGACGCCCTCGTAAAGCTGGGAGTCCCCTTCTACCCTTATTCCGTTGAAGCCCACGTGGGGTACCTTGAGTGTCCCCCCCGTCGGAAAGGCTTCTACCCGACCGGGAAGCAGGCCCAGCCCCGGATGGATTCCACCTTCGGTCCCTTCTTCAAACAGGAGCTGCATGCCCAGGCAGATGCCCATGATGGCTTGCCCCCGCTCCAACACCTGATGGCGGAGAAAATCGCGGAGGCCCAGGGCTTCAATGCGCTGCATGGCTAGGCTGAAATTTCCCACACCGGGTAGGATCAGCTTATCACTGGCGGCGAGTTCTTCCAGATTGCTGGTGTACGCCGTATCTACCTCCGGAGCGATTTTGCGGAGGGCGGCACGGAGGGAATAAATGTTTCCCGCGCCGTAATCGATAATGGATACCTTCACTTGATTGTTTTTTAAACGGTAGCTTGACTTTGGATGATAAAATCTTCCGCAACGGTAAACTTGGGCATCCAGCGACCATCAATCTTTTCGAAGAGATCGCGGTTGGCCCATTTATCCAGTACGGCCTGGAATTCTTCCTTGCTCATCTCGTAGTAGTCCAGGTAGGTTTGTTCAAAAATTTCCGGGTACTGGTTGTCGTAGAGCTTGACCAAGTTGATGGCCTGGTCGCGATCCATGGCCCCCCGGCGGATTTCGATGCCCGCATCTTGGGTGGCGCGACCAAAGCCAAATTTGAGGTACATCAGGTAAGCGTGGAGGGTGTAAAGCGCCTGGTCGTTTTGGGCAAAGTTGGTAAAGGTACCCGAATTGGTATCTTCGCGTTCTTCCAAGCCGCAGTGATCTTTGGCCACTACGTAGTTGCGGTAAGAGTCCCAGGCCTCGAAATAAGACCAGTGGGTAAAGTACATTTCCGATTCCTCGGCGAGGTTGGGAAACTTCCAGAAAGAGAGGTCATTGTCGCTCAGTCCGTATTTCTCCTTGGCGATGTTGAGGACCTTATCGTAGCCCCCTTCCAGGTACACCCGTTTCATGTACTCGACGGTAAAGAGCGATTTGTTGCGGGTCTCGGTACTGCCGCCGTATTCCACCTCCCCATCTTCCCCGTATACGATCAGCGGGATGTTAAAGTTTTTGGCCACCTGAATCACACTGGTGAGAATGGCGGTCAACCAACCGTAGTACGGGAAACCCTTTTCGATGAAGCCGTACTTATTTAGAATCTGCATGACCTTGGCATTGGGGCTAACGTGGATATGATCGTAGCCCGATTCGATAAAATTCTTGAGGTTGCGCGAACCCAGGTCCAGCTCCAGGGCCGGACGAATGGTGACGGCCAGGGGATTCATGTTGTACTTGTGTTTCAGCATGTAGGCTACGTAAGAGCCATCCTTTCCGCCACTCACCGGAACGATACAATCGAAGCCATTTTCTTTGTTTCTAAATTTGCCCACCAGTTCTTGCAGCTCTTGTTGGCGTTGGCCCCAGTTGACTGTCGTTCTTTTCAGCTCCATCCACTGACAGGCCGTACACCAACCCCGCTCGTCAAAGGTGATCCGGGGGCGGGTGCTCATGTTCAGACAGTTGCTACACCAAAAAATTTTCTTACTCATTGGTTTGTGATTTCAGGTGAATTGTTACGTTCGATTCGCAGCCCGAACTTGTCAGGGGCGAATGGTATTTTCTTTTTTCAGTTCTCTTTCGCTAATCTGTGGAACGGCAAAGGGTTTGGGCAAGCCAGTAATATCGTTACCCTCGATGGAAATGGGGGCTTGATCCGCCGCCACAATCCGTACCGCCTTGGATTTGGTAGCCAGGGCATTGCGACTCGCTCGCTGCTTACCCGTGCCGCCGTCACTCTGGACAAACTTATTGTCCCGAATGGTGACCGTGGCCGCCGCGTCGACGTCGTTGGCTTTGGCCCCCCTGTCGGCAAAGCTAGAGTTGCGGACCGTAAGGACTTGGGCACGGTCTTCTACCAGCACGGGCTGGAAACAGCCCTCAAACTGGCAGTCGGTGACCTGCTGCTTGCCTTTGATCTGGTGTACGCCCTTTGTGCTCTCCCGAAAAACCGTTTGGCGAATAACCTTGCAATCGAGCGCTCCCACCGCTGCCCGCTCCGCCCGACTACTTTCCAGCGTGACCACATCCGCAAAGGCCGCCCCTTGTGCATCCCGCACTATACAGGAACGGACCTGACTGGCTTTGATGCCCCCCTTGCAGGCCTCCACTATGACGTTCTTCACCACCGCATTGGCAGCTTTTCCTCCCTGACGAATCGCGTAATCAAAAGCTTGGGTATTGCTAATTTGACCATCCGTGATTTCCATCAACTCCGAATTTTTTGCCCCCCGAATAAATCCGCCTTCCAGTTGAAAATCACTCAGGCGAAATTCGCGGTTTTGGTTGCCCACGAAGATGCGGGAGGAATGGACCGTTCCGTCGGCAGTGCAATTGATGCGTCGGATATCCGCATGGGCAATGTGTTCCAAGTGGATGGAGCTCTTGCCCGTTTGCCGACTGTAGAAGTTATCGACCTCCAAATAGGTCTGTAAACCCACTTCCTTGGCCGCTACCCCTAGCCCGATGTAGACCCGCTCCGCCTGACAGTTGCCCACGCGAAAATTGCGTTTCTGTTGGAGGGGGATTCCATCCGAACGAAACTTAAAGGCCTGCGGATAGCGATCGCGGGGGACGGCACTATCAAAGGCCTGGCAATTGCGAAACTCCGCCAGGTCGGCCCGGATACAGGAGCCATCCGATACAAAATTGCGCAGGGTCACGCCCTCGATCAGGACGTACTCCGCCGCAAAGTTTTTATTGCCAATCAAACCGTTGTTGGTCACGTTTTGCTGCCACTTGCCTTCGTAGACCGGATTGGGGTGCCCCGGGTAGACCTGTTGGTCTTTGTTGCCATCAAAGGTTCCCCCTCTCCAAATCAAGCGCTTGTTCGGCGCCTGTACCGAAAAGAGGATGTACGTGCTCCGGGGTGCCGCTACAAAGGTGGCTCCCTCCGCGGAGACCTCCAATACCTCAGGATTGACGATAACGGTACTGCTGATGCGGTAGGTACCTTTGGGGATGGTGATCTTTCCGCCCCGTTGCAGGAGTTTTTGCAGGGCCGCCGAATCGTCGGCTTTTCCATCGCCAACCAAGTCAGCCGTATTGGCTTTAGTGTCCAAATTTTTTTGATTACAGGCCAGCGTGGTACCGACCAGTAGCAGAAGGAGCAAACCGTAGGCCAATCCTCCGAAAGTGTCTTTAAATACAGGTCCAGCCACCATCGACGATTAGATTTTGTCCAGTGATATAACGAGCCCCTTCGGAGAGCAAGAAAGCGACCGGGGGGGCAATGTCCTCGGGGTTGCCCATGCGTTTCATCGGCACCTTACGTTCGTAGTTTTGTACAAATACCGGAGCCTGGTGATCAAAGATCCCACCCGGCGAAAGGCAGTTGACCCGAATCCCCAACGGGCCGACTCGCGAGGCCAGATAACGGCTAAAGTTAATCAAGCCTCCCTTGATGGCCGCGTAGGGCGCGGCGGTCTTGAGATCGGTCCCTTCGTAAACGGTGAAGTCATTGCCCACCACCCCGTAAATCGAGGCGATGTTGACGATGGCGCCGGAGCTTTGTCGTTGGAAGTGGGGTAAAATTTCTTGACAGGCCGCTACGTAACTGTTGAGCTGCAAGTCGACTTTCTGTCGCCTGGATTGTTGGTTTTCATCCTCCTCAATATCGATGCCCCTGTCGGCGGGCCGCGGATAGGCATTATTAACCAAGCCATCGATCCGCCCCTGATCCGACACCACCCGAGCCAGGGCCGCTCGTAAGGCGCTTTGGTCGGTCGCGTCTACCTCGTAAAAATGCTGATCTTCCTCTCCACGCCGCAGGTCGAAGTTGATGGCGACGGCACCTTCGCTTTCAATTTGGCGCAGCATCGCCCGACCCAGGAGGCCACTGCCCCCCGTCACAATAATGACCTTACCCATCAATGTACTCATGCGAAACCATTTTTAGAACCTCCAAGCCTTCGCGGAGGGAATTCATCGAAGTCGTTGCTTGATCGCGGACCAACTGCGTAAAGTAGCGCAACTGGGGAAGATAGGTATCCGCGATGGTCTGCTCGGAGCGGAATAAGACCACTCCCCCCGCCGTCCGTACCTGATTGGTGGCCAGATCGAAGACCAGGGTTTCGTCCTCCAACACGAGCTCCAGGTGGCGGCGGTAATCCCGGCGGAAGTAGTTGAGCGTCACCGTAGCTACGAAGCGGGGGTAGCACAGGACGTAGTGCGCGTAATCCACCGCGGGAATGTCCAGCGTCGAGCGCGAACGCAGGGTTGCCGTATGCCGCTCGGGCGCACCAAATAACCAATAGGCGTAGTCCAGCTCGTGAATCAGATCGAGGTGGACGCCACCGCCCAATTCGGGGCGGGCGCTGTAGGACTGGCGAAAGTCGGTTCCCGGTCGCCACTCGGGGAGGTAGGAACCACAGTAGATTTGAGCTTCCTGAATATTTCGCCCCTTCAAGTACTTGCGCAAGAATTGCAAGCCCTCCAAAAAGCGTAGGTTACAGGCCACATAAGTCAGTACGGCCTCCGAGCGTTGGAGGAGGAGGTCGGTATCGGCCAGGCTATCGAGAGCGGGCTTTTCGATAAACAGGGGCTTCCCCCAGGGCAGGACCTTTTCGATGGTCGCGCGGTGCAGGGCCGTCGGATTGCTGATCAGCACCCAGTCGGGGTCGAGGGCTGCGGCTTCGGTGTAGGAATAAACGTTTTGTAAGCCGGCCAGCGGCGCCGCGTCGGCTCGGGAGCGCAGGGCGTAGCACTGCGTGGGCTCCGATAGGCTTTGGAGGGCCACCAGGTGCTTGCGCGCGATGGATCCCAGGCCGATGATCAGCACTTTCATAGGCTAAAGTCCAATTTGTCTTCGCGCACCAGAAAGTCCATAATTTCGTAGTCCAAAGGATGGTCGATGTCGAAGCAGATGTGGTCCATCAGATGGACCAAGCTACGGTCCGTGATGGCGCTCTCGTGCCCCAATTCAAAAAAACGCCGCCGAAAGAAATAGAAGGAGGCGTTCATATCGTACACGGGGGGCGCTGCCTGGCGCGAGAGGACCTGCCCCCTTGGGGGTTTGACCAATTGGGCATAGCCGTCTTCCCGCAATTCGACCATATTGAAGTAGGGATTGCGGTGGGGCGGGCTGACGGAAAATAAGTTGAGGGCCTCGGGCTGGGCCTCCATCCGTTGGAGGCTTTGGTGGAGATCGTCCAGGCTGCGCAGGGGAGCCGTAACGTCCAGGTCGAGCACGTAGTCGTAGATCACGGCACGCTCGGCCTCGGCGTGGTGCAGGGCGGCGGCGATGGCTCCGATTTTCCCAGCTTGGTCCGTAGCCAATTCGGCGGGTCGGGTGTAGTCCGTGGCGAGCCCACACTCCCGGGCAACGGCTTTGATTTTTTCCGAATCGGTAGAGAGGATCACTTCCACCTCGGCATCCGACAGTTGCGCGCGCCAACGCTGGGCGGTATCGATGGTGTAGGCCAGCAGGGGTTGTCCGGCGAGGGGTCGGATGTTCTTGTCCGGTACGCCCTTCGAGCCGCCCCGGGCACAGATGGTAATCAGAATCCGCATGCTTCCGCTAGAGTTTGAGGTGTTTGATGTCTTGTTGGGCCTTTTCGTAATCCTGGGGCTTGCCGATGTCGAGCCAGTAGCCCAGGATGGGATAGTGGATGACCTTTTTGCCGTTGCTGTACAGGGCCTCCATCAGGTCGGTGGCGTTGAAGTGTGCGCGCGCGGGAATCAGGTCGATGTGTTCGCGTTTGAAAATGTAAATCCCGGCGTTGGAATAGTAGGTGTAGGTCGGTTTTTCCCGCAGGGCGCGGATGTGCTGACCTTCGGTTTCGATCACGCCGTAGGGGACCTTGACTTCGTAGGGCGAGGTCGCCACGATCATCTCCCCCCCGCATTGGAGGAGTTGTTGTAGCATGTCCTCAAAGTCGATATTGGTCAACAGGTCCGAATTCATAACCAGTACGTAATCGTTGTGGATGGCCTCGATTTGGCGAACCGCTCCGATGGTGCCGAGGGGTTTTTCCTCGGTGACGTACTTGATGTTGAGTCCCCGTTCCGACCCATCGCCAAAGTAGTCGATGAGCTGCTGCCCCAGGTAAGCGATGGATAGGGTGATGTTGCGGATGCCGTATTTTTGGAGGCGGTCGATATTGTACTCCACGATCGGTTTGTCGCCCACTTTGATGAGGGGCTTGGGCGTGTTGAGGGTGAGGGGGCGCAAGCGCGTACCTTTTCCCCCCGCCATAATCACCGCGTCGATTGGCAAACGCGATTGTTGCACCCGCAGGTTGATGACCTCTACGATTTGTTGGGCCTCGTTGACCACCGGAATGATTTTGTAACTCTTGGCCCGCCAATCCTGGAGGGTTTCGATCGAATAATCCCCCAACCGGAGGAATTTGGGTTCGCGTTTGACAAATTTGATGATCTCATCCTCCAAGCCCAGTCCGCGAATAAGACCACGCCGGACATCACCATCGGTCAGGGAGCCCAGGAGCTTCCGCTGCTCGTCTACCAAAAACAGGCTGGCATCGGAAGCCAACTCGTCCAAGCGGGCCAGTACCTCCCGAACGGTGCACTGCGGGCTAATGATGTGTTGTTCAAAGTCTTTCAAGGTATCGGTCTTTGTGGGTTACCAACGTATTTGCCCCTATCGGGAATGTCTTTGAGTACGACGGTTCCGGCCCCAATCACTACTCCCCGGCCAATTTGCACGCCCGGTACCACCACCGAACGCGCCCCGATGAAGGTTCCCTCCCCCACCGTCACATTGCCGCACAGGACCGCGCCCGGCCCGAGGTGACAAAAATCGCCCAGCACTACTTCGTGCTCGACTACCGACTGCGTGTTGCAGATCACTCCCGCCCCAATTCGGGCACAGGCGTTCACCACTACCCCATCGGCAATCATCGCCCCCGCCCCAATCGTTGCCGTAGGCGATACGGAGGCCCGTACGTGTACGGCCCGCTCCGGAGGACCCCCACTCAAAGCCAAGAGCTTTTCGCTCACTTTACGCCGCAGGCCATTATCGCCAATCGCCACAAAATAAGCGTAATCCCGCCAGGCGTCTCCCACTGCTTCCTCCCGCCCCAAATAACGGAGTCCGTAGGGATTAAGGGATTTTTCTACCCCTTCACAATAGCCCAGCACCGTCCGCTTTTGCGACTGAAAAATATCGCAGACCACAAAAGCGTGACCGGAATAGCCAACCAGCACCAGGGGACGCGCTTTCATCGCAGCGCTCTTAACCGGTCGAGGATATCTTCCGCCACCCGGGGATTGTAGTAAATATTGTCCCCGGTGTAAGTCATTCCCCGCGCCTCAATTTGGGTGACTGCCCCCAAGATGGCTTCCGCTTCCACGGCGACGTCCAGGACGTTGGCACTCCGCGCTCGGCCCCGCTGTCGATCGCCCAAGTTGACGACGTACTTGCCAAAGGAGGCCGCCTCGATGATGCCGCTGGACGTATTGCCCAATAGCAAAGCACAATCGCGCATGGCGGTAAAATAGCCGCGTTTGCCAAAGTTCTCCACCGCGATAAAGCGTTCCGAACGCTCGGCGTGGGCCGCAAAAACACGGCGCAAGGCCCCACCCATCGTGTCGGCATTCGGCATGGTGAGTACGATTTGGTAGTGGGCCGCTAGCTGGTCAAAGACCGCCACCAGGGTTTCGGCGTGGGCGGTATTCTGCTCCACCCGAAGCGTTTCGGGATGAAAAGTGCTGAGGATCGTAGGCCTACCCAGGTCGATTCCAAAGCGTTCCCGAAAGGCCGCGGCATTGAGTAAGTCTTGATCGGGCAAGCCACTCAGGCTCAGGGCGCCCACGCAGTGTACCCCCTCGGCCTTGCCCTTTAGCTCGACTACCTTGGCAGCGTAGGCGGCGGTGGCGGTAAAATGGAGCTGCGCGCAATGGGTAATGCAGTGCCGAAAGGTATTGTCGATGGCGCCCAGGGTAGTCTCCCCACCGTGGAGGTGCGCAATGGGAATGGCAAAGGGTACGGCAGCACTCACGGCGGCAAACATTTCGTAGCGATCACCCAAAGCCAGGACCCAGTCAAACTGATCGCGCCACCGTTCCCACAAACCCGCAAACTTACTCAGGGTCGTGCCCATTGCTAGGGCAATGGCCTCCTCGCTATCCCCAACAATCAGGGACTCCACACGGGCCCGAATGGGAAAACCATCCGCTTCAATTTGCCGGACGGTGTAGCCGTGGTAGGGCGACAAGTGGGTGCCAAAGGCAATGATCGACAGCTCAAAATCGGGCGCCTCGTGGAGCAGACGGAGCAGGGGCAAGTAGATGCCGTAATCCGCTCGCGAGCTGGTCAATACGCCGATACGCATTAGGCCAAATCGTTTAGGGACAGGAGGGCTTCGGTCTCCAGGTCCCGACGCAGTCGGCGCCCCAGTACCAAGTCCAGGTCCATGGGAGAAATCCCGTGACCGGGGCGTTTCATCCGCAGGTCTTCGCGTCGTAGGACGTGTCCCGCCGGTAGGTTCGTCGCCAGGTGGATACTCTTGCGGGCAATCGGGATGTTTTTGCGTTCGGAGGGCGAGGCTTGTTTTATGCCCCGACCCAGGGCCCGTTCGATATTGCGAATGCTGTGTACCATTTGGCGCAGCTCTTCCGGTTCGAGGGAAGCACGGTGGTCTGGCCCCTCCATACTGCGATCCAGGGTAAAATGCTTTTCAATACACACCGCCCCCCGCGCCACCGCCGCAATGGGCACCTCGATGCCCAGGGTGTGGTCCGAATAACCCACCGGTACTTTGAAAGCCTCGGCGATGGTGTTCATGGCCCGCAGATTGACATCGTCCAGGGGCGTGGGGTATTCGGTATTGCAGTGGAGTACCGTCACCGCAGCGGGATCGATTCCACCGGTGTACAGGACGCCCAGGGCGGCTTCGATCTCACCGAGATTGGCCATCCCCGTCGATAAAATAACGGGCTTGCCCTTGCTCGCAATTTTCTGGAGGTAAGGCAAATTGGTAATTTCCCCCGAAGGGATTTTGTACAGATCAATCCCCAGCTCCTCCAGCAGGTCGATACTATCCAGGTCAAAAGCCGTCGACAAAAAGCGAATCCCCTTTTGTCGACAGTAATCGATCAGCAGCTCGTGTTTTTCTCGGTCCAGTTCGAGCCGTTTGATCATCTCAAATTGCCCCTTCTCCGCATCACCGGTATTCTCGGCTTGGTAAGCGGCCTTTTGCGCCGTCCGGCTGACGATATTCTCGGTCTTAAAGGTTTGAAACTTGACGTAATCAACCCCCGCCGCTACCGCGGCGTCAATCAGCTGACGGGCGATGTCCATTCGGCCATTGTGGTTGACTCCTGCCTCGGCGATGATGATGGTTTGGGGCTTCATGGTCGGACGCTACTGGGGAGGTTGACGATGGTATCTTCCAGACGACGGGCCACGGAGAGGTCGCCCCGGGGGCAGTCGCGGAACATGGGCAAGTCGTTTAGCAATTTCCAAATGGGGCGAGTCATTACCCCCGCATCGTTGGTGTAGGTCAGGAAGCGATCGCGCTCATCGCGGGCGGCCAAGCGGATGGCATTGAGCCAGTAATTGGAGCGGGTATTTTCCGGTTCACCGATCCATTCGATGTCCGCCACGTCTCGGAAAAATTCGGCGTAGCGTTGGGCCGTTGCCCGTTTGTTGGCCAGGTAGTGCTCCAGTTGCTCCAGTTGCGCACAGGCCAGGGCCGCATTCAAATTGGGGAGGCGGTAATTGTAGCCAATTTGATCGTGGACGTATTCCCAGCGATGGGGCGGCTTGGCGGGCGTGGTGAGGTGCTTGGCCCGTTTGGCCACTTGCTCGTCGTTGGTCACCAGCGCTCCCCCACCCCCACAAGTCACGGTCTTGTTGCCATTGAAGCTAAAGGTACCCACGCGGCCAAAGGTACCGGTGTGGCGCTCCCCCACGTAAGAGCCCAGCGACTCGGCGGCATCCTCCACCACCGGAATGTGGTAACGCTCACAGATGGCCACGATCTCCTCGATCCGGGCGGGAAGGCCAAAAGTATGCATCGGGACACAGGCTGCGATCCGCCGGCCGGTTTCGCGATTGTAACAGGCCCCGTTCCGCAGTTCGGCCACCGCCTCCAGACGGTGCAGCAGTGCCCGGGGCGAGAGGCCCAAGGTATCAGCATCCACATCGATAAAGTGGGGAATGGCCTTTTCGTAGCTGATGGCATTGGCCGTGGCGACGAAGGTGAGGGCCTGCGAGAGCACCTCATCGTTTTGGGAAACCCCCACCATCTTGAGTGCGACGTGGAGAGCGGCCGTCCCGTTGACCACCGCTACGGCGTAACGCGCCCCGGTGATGTCCGCCATCATTTCCTCAAAGCGATTGACGAAGGCCCCTACCGAAGAGACAAAAGTGGAATCGATCGTCTCGGCCAAATATTTCTTTTCATTGCCCAAGAACACTGGCGCGTGCAGCGGAATAAAGGCCTCCGGGCTGGCGTAGAGCTCCCGTACAAAAGCCGCAATTTCGCTAAACGTTGTAGATGGCAGCTTTGTACTGCTTGAGGTTTTCTGCATTGGTAAACCAGGTGATTGTTTCGCGAAGTCCCTCCTCCAAGGTGTAGGCGGGTTTCCAATTGGTGTGTTCCAGAATTTTACGGTTGTCGCCGTAGAGGCGGAAGACCTCCGACTTGGCGGGACGCATCCGGCTGGAATCCTGTACGATTCGAGCCTGAGGATTCATCAATCCGAGTAGGGTTTCCACCAGGGCCCGCATCGAGATCTCCGAGTTGGTGGCAATGTTACAATCCTGCCCAATCAGGCTCTCCGCATTGGCGATGTCGATAAAACCCTGGACCGTGTCCTTAACGAAGAGGAAATCGCGGGTGGGGCGGAGATCGCCGAGTTTGATCTCCTCAAAGCCATTGGCCAATTGGGAGATGATGGTCGGAATAATGGCGCGGGCCGATTGCCGTGGGCCAAAGGTATTGAAGGGCCGGACGATGGTAATGGGCAGGTCGAAGGAGCGGTAAAAAGATTCCGCAATGCAATCCGCACCGATTTTGGAGGCCGAGTAGGGCGACTGGGGTTGCCGCGGGTGTTTTTCGTCGATGGGAATGTATTGGGCCGTGCCGTATACTTCGGAGGTGGAGGTGATCAGGATGCGCTCGAGTTCGAGGTCGCGGGCGGCCTGGACGATGTTGAGCGTACCGTTGATGTTGGTGTCTACGTAGGAATTGGGCGAATGGTACGAATAGGGAATGGCGATGAGGGCGGCGAGGTGAAAGACCTGATCGCAGCCCTTCATGGCGGTGCGAACGCCGTTGGGGTCGCGTACGTCTCCCGTGAACACTTCGATCTGGTCGAGCAGGTCGCGGGGAAAGGTATCGAGCCAACCCCAGGAGTTGAAGGAGTTGTAGTAGCAAAAGGCCTTGACCCGGTAGCCCTGGAGGACGAGGGTCTCAACGAGGTGGCTGCCGATGAAGCCATCGGCGCCGGTAACGAGAATTTTTTTGCTCATGATTGCGCGGTGCTAGTGGTGGATTGCGGTTGTCGTTTACTGCATGGCGTTCCGGTAAAGCCGGCGAACGAAGACGATCAAAATGCTCAAAAATCCGCCCAGGATGACCCCCACAATGCCCATCAGTACGGGCGAAGATTCGTTCGACCGCAGGGGGCGGATGGGATAGTCGATGACTTGAAAGACGGGGGTGGCGTTTTGGAGGGCAAATTCGGCGGCTTCGGTATTTTCCAGGACCTTGCTGTAGGCGACGGTCAGGAATTGAACGTCGCGGCGCAGGCGGTCGATTTTGAGGCTAGCCGCCTGGGAGACCAGGCCGATGTTGCTGTCGATGGCACGAGCCAACTGGTTTTCCTTGAGGCTCAATTCCGCAAAGAGGGAATCTTTTTTGGATTGCAGGAGGCGGTAGGTGGTTTCCGGTTTTTCGCGGGTTTCGGTAATGTGAAAGTCGCTAACCTGGTTGTACACTTCTTCGAGAAAAGCGATCGACAGGGCGGCGCGGCGGGTCTCCGCCTTGAGGGAGAGGATACTCGTCTCGGTTTGGTAATTCGCCGTAATCAAACCCTTGACCTTCTCCTTGGGATTGCCCCGTACCTTGACGAATACCTTTTTCAAGGCCTTGCGCTCGACGCGATCGAAGGCGCTTTCCGGCCCCCGTTTGAACAAGAAGTCCTTTAGCCCGGTGGTATCCTTGCGCCACTTGTCGTGGAAACCTTCCGAACGGATGAGGTGATTGATAAAGTAATCCGACTCCCCCTTGATCTCGTAGCGTTTAAAAAGCGCAGCGCTCAGGATGCGCATCGAACGCGACAGCTCGATGATTTTGTCCAGGTTGTAGTCTCCCGTATTGGAGCTACCGAAACCAAACTGCCCGGCGATGGCACTCAGGGGATTGATGCCCGCCTGTTGCTCATTCACCATAAAGGTCAACTCGGCGGGATAGGTCGTGGGCGTCAGGGCCGCATTGATCGCCAGCCCCCCCGCACACAAGAGCACCAGGGCCAGTACCAACTTCCAACTCTTCCAAAGCTCCCCAACAAAGTCGCGAATGTTGAGGATGATTTCTTTTAAGCTCAGCTCGTCATCTTCGAGCAATTGCGGATTGTATTCACTCATCGGTACGTAGTCGTCAATTGTAAGGTGTGGGCTAGGCCTCTACCAGCCGTCGGAGGTAGCCACCGTAGCCACTTTTTACCAAGGCGTCCGCGATCTCGAGCAATTGCTCGGATCCGATAAAGCCCATGCGGTAGGCAATTTCTTCGATACAACCAATTTTATAGCCCTGCCGCTTTTCGATCACCCGGACGAATTCCGACGCATCGTGGAGCGAGTCAAAGGTACCCGTATCCAACCAGGCCGTTCCCCGATCCATGACCCCCCCACACAACACCCCCCCAACCAAATAAATCCAGAAGACGTCCGAAAACACAA
>ERZ1740065.867-NODE-867-length-17228-cov-4.705177_pt1 | contig 17228 bp, 13 predicted proteins | sample MGYA00581738_ERZ1740065 | MGnify/ENA primary metagenome ERZ1740065 (study PRJEB43018, sample SAMN04849749) | marine metagenome | isolation source: floating plastic debris | place: Pacific Ocean | collected 2008-09-01 | study: EMG produced TPA metagenomics assembly...
GATGCTGGTGATTGTGGACTACGGCCTCGCAGTCCTCGGCCTTGTCGAAGCTACAGTGCAGCACCTGGTCGCGGTAATGGAGGATTTCTCCCGAGGCGGCGTCGACCATAATTTTCCAAACGTTTTGGCCGTTGCGCATGTGCAGTCGCACCTGCCAGACGAGGCGGACCTCTTCCGGCGTCTGGAGGTGGTAGCGCAGGCCCGCGGTAATGGGTTCGAGGGTGAAGTCGCCGGGGGCGTAGACGTAATCCACCGCGCTGACTTGCTCTTGCAGGACCAGCTTGGGATTGCTGCGATTTTGAAAACGTTGTAGCGCCACGGCCACGGCCGCTTCGGGGCTCAAGCCAGGTTCGGTACCATTGACTTTACCCGCCAGGTCGGCCACAAAGCGATTGCCCATGCTCAATACCCGCCCATCGGGCAAGATGTTGAAATTGGTGATGGCTCCACCGAGGCTGATGCCAGCGTGTTGCTGACGGAGGTAGACGTGGGTCACGCCATTGTGGCGGGAGGTGTACAGGTCGCTAAGGGCGAAATTGCTAACGTCGGCCTCGGTGAGATCGTAATCGACCCGGTGTTGATCGAAATGGCGAAGGGCCACATCGAGCGGACTTTGCTTTTGGGCCAGAAGAACATTGGAGCTTAAGATCATCAAACCCCAACAAATTAAGAGTATGGGAGTAAAGTTAATTCTCATGTTGGTCTCGTATTTATGCTATGGATGTGTAGGGACAAAATACAAAAATCTGGAGAAGTACGAGCCAGCCTCAAACGGGAGCGGGGCATTTTTGACGCTACTGCGACGAATGTCCCACATTTGGGCCTTCAGAACGCAGCATTCCGGAGCCCATTTAGTGGGGTGATCCGGGGCTCCATTCAATTGTTGCGGTCCAGTTCGGCGACGATACGGAGGACCATTTCGAGGTCTTCAAAGAATTCCCGGACCAGTTCAAAGCTCACATTACTTCGCAAAATATAAGGTTCGAGTAAGTCCTTTGGTTCAGTAATTGCGATGTAAACCTGCTGATTTAGGAAGGAAAAGTACATTTTCTTATCCGTTCGCAAGCGATATTCGAGAATCGCGGTCTGCAAATCGGGGGAAAGCATTTGGTGGAGATTGACCTGGGCGGTGGCGTAGGTCATAAAGTATTGGTTGAATTGATCGTCCAATACTTGGGGGTCGACGGCGTAGGCGCCCTTGCGGGTGATGGCCTTGATCGAGCGGGTGAGGTACTGTTTGAATTCGCGGGGCAAGATGACGATGGCTCCCGCCATTTCGTGGTTAAATTTGGAGGTGAGAAAAACGCCGCGGAAGACGTAATCCAGTCGATTGCGGACGCGCGAAAACTCGCGGACGTTGAGCTCGCAGAGTTGGAATTCCAGCTCGCCGATCTTGCCCGTGATCAGGTCCTCGCCCCGATACTCCGGAGCGCGGGAGGCGAAGATGTGGCTGGCCCGGAAAGTCTTCCGGGGGATAAAGCCCTTGGGGTCGTAACGGAGCGTACCGTAGTTGGGCCCATCGTCGATAAAGTCGAGCAGGAGGTTGATGACGTTGGGCTTGAACGTATTGCGAAAGTGCTGGATGCGGTAGGCCAGGTAGGCGATGTAAAAGAAGACGCCCATCAGGAGCATGAGGGAAAAAAGGGGGATGCGGAGGTAAAACTCCATGACGATGATGCCGGCGATGAGGAAGGCCGAAAAAAACATGAGGCGCCACAGCCGGCGGCGGTGGCGCTCCATCCGCATCAATTCCGGGTGAATGGTATGATTGTAGAAAACGCGGAATTCGTCGAGCCGGCGCACGGGGAGGCTTAGAGGTCGCTAATTTTACCGTGCTGAGACTCGTACTGCTGTAGCCACTGCGAGACGGCTTGTCCGATGATGTCCTTCATATACCGGCGCTCTTCCTTGGCGATCAGCTTTAGCTTGGCGACTTTTTCCCGGTCGTAAACGAAAGTGACGCGTTTTTGGAAGGAGGTCGCCATGAGTTCTTCCCGGGTCATGTCGGAGGTATGGCGAATGAGGACGTCGAGCCCCATGGCGGGGCGACGGCGTTGGTGGGGGCGGCTGCGGGCCACCTTTACGTCCACCGCGGCAGTTTTTTCGGACCGCATTTTTTCCTCGACCGTTTCCTGGTGGACTTCTTCGACCAGCGTGTCCATCTCGGTGGTAAAGTTCTTACCCGATCGGCGTTTGCGTTTCGGTTGGGGGGGGCGCGATTCGGTGGGTTCGCCCGAATCGGGGTTGACCTTTTTGGTGCGAGACAACAGCGGACTATCCTGAAGTTTTTCTTCCAGCGTACCACTGCCAAACAGGCTCTCTAGTCCATCGGTAAATTTTTTCTTAGCCACGCGAGAATGATTCTAGTTCAACAATTGGAGGAACACAATTCGGGGGGGATGGGCCTAGCGGGAGGCCACCCCCTCTTCTACTTTCTCGGTGCGTTCGATGATTTCGCGACACAGGCTCAGGTAGTCCTTGGCACCGTGGCTATTGGCACTGTAAGCAAAAATGTCTTGCCGCTGCGCGGGGGCCTCGGCCAGGGCAACATTGTCGCGGATGTAGGTATCGAAGACTTTGCTGCCGAAGTATTTGCGGATGGTACCCACCACGTCGCGGTTGAGGACCTTCCGGCTATCGTACATCGTGGCGATCACGCCACCGATGCTCAATTTTTTGTTGAGGCGGAAACGCACCTTATCGATGACCTGCTTGATTTTGGTCAGCCCTTGGAGGGCGAGGAATTCCGTTTGGAGGGGAATGTAGACGTAATTGCTACAGGTCAGCGCGTTGAGGGTCAGCAGACCCAACGAGGGGGGACAATCGATGATGATAAAGTCGTATTCCTCCAACACGGGTTCGAACAATTCCCGCAGGATGTATTCGCGACCGGCTTCATTGATCAACTCCATTTCGGCCCCCGAAAGATCGAGGGAAGAAGTGATGACGTCCAGTCCTTGCTTAACGGTGTAGGGAACGAGTTCGGACTCGCCGCGGACGCATTCGTAGATCGTAATTTTTTGACGGGGAATACCCAGGGAAAGGGTGAGGTTGGCCTGGGGATCGAGGTCGATGAGGAGGACTTTGCGGCCCAGTTCTACTAAGCCGGCGCCGATGTTGATGGCGCTCGTCGTCTTACCGACCCCACCTTTGTGGTTCAATAGTGATATAATGTTTCCCATAGTGTGTTTAACTTTTTCTATTGAGGTGAAGGTAATAATTATTCCGAAACATGACTATATAAAACATTACAAAAATGAATAAAATAAGGTGTCTTGAAAGTATGTACAAGGATCGCGCCAAACATGCTAATTTTATTTAATATGATTGATTTTATCCTACTTTGGGCACGAGAGAGCACAACAGTTCCAACAAAAAAACAAAAAATTGCACAACTATTTGTTTGATAAAATTATTTGTTTTATTTTGCAGCATCGTTTTTGATCACTTAAAACCGTCATCATGATTAGAGAAGATCGCATTGAATTGAACAATCGCTTCATCAAAGTTTTTCGCCTCCTGGAGGAACGGGGAGATGTCATCCTCAACGACCGCAGTGGCAAGGGCATGGGAGATTTTGCGGAGCGCATCCTGGGCAATAAGGCCTACGGTCACATCATCCGCGCTTTTCTCAATCCCACGGATAAGCGCGTGATTGACTACCGGCACGCTCGGACCTTGTGCCGGGAATACGGCGTCAATGAGTCTTACCTAATCGACGGAGTGGGAACGCCCTTTGGCTTTGACCTCCCCGAGTCCAATGGCAGCAAGGAGTACCAACAGCGCAACAATGGCAACATCCTCTTCACCTCCGTGCAGGCTTTTGCGGGTTCGGGGGTTGATGTGGGAGGGTCCTCCGCCGAGGACAACCAGTACTACGCCATTCCCGGGGTCAGTGGGAATGGGCTGGTGGCTTTCCCCATCGAGGGGGACAGTATGGAGCCCGTCATCAGCGATGGCGATACCATCATTTGTCGTCAGATTGGTGGCTTTCACGAGATCAAGAACAACGAAATTTACGCCGTCAAAAACAACGGTTCGCTCTGGGTCAAGTACGTCCAGAGTATCAACAACAAAAAGGGGCGAATCGAAGCCCTCAAGCTGATCTCGGCCAATCATTTGGAATACGATCCTTTTGTGGAAGAGGTCAACGAGCACACCCGCTTGTTTAAAGTCATCCGTCTGATTCGCAATCTGTAGTTGTGGATCGGAAAGGGGCTAAGGTACCTTCACGTGGTGTATGACCATCAGAAGATACGGAGCCTTTGATCCGTTGCCGTTGCCCTGCCCTGAGATACACTTGTGATACCAGTTCGTAGAGTTCACAAATCGTTTTTAGCTTTCCCTGTTGCTTCCGGTCTAAGCACTGTCTGACTCGATCCGGGTTCCACCACTGTGGCGATCTCGGCCCGAGAGTGCTTTGCCCGATCGATGGGTACCCATCGGGTAAACAAAAGCTCCAGGTATTGACCGATCTAAAGAATAGCTGAGATGGATAAAGTTAACCGTAGGGAACTGAACAAGCGTTTTAAGAAGGTCTATCAAATGCTGGTAGAACGGGGAGAGATCATCAAAAATAACCGACAGAAAAGTAAATCTACCTTTGCCCAAAACATTGGGACCAAAGGGCATATCATTGACCTGTACCTGCAGGACAAGCGGGAAATCACCTACGAGCAGGTCAAAAACCTATGCAAACACTATGGCATCAATGAATCTTTTATGTTTCAGGGGATTGGGCTGCCTTTCGGGAAGATTCGCATCCCCGATCCCGAAGAAAGACTCGCTATGGCTCTTGGAATTAACTTTTCACCAAACATACTCTTTACCAACGTCGAGGCCTTCGCCAGCAACACCATCGGGGTGGATCTGCTGGAAGAAAATCAAAGGTTTACCATTCCCGGCCTGAGTGGCGACCTGATCGCTTTTAACATCAATGGCGACAGCATGGCCCCCACCATCCTTTCCGGTGATATGGTCATCTGTACCCCACTGGAAGCCAAAGAAGAAATGATAGACAATGAAATCTACGCCGTGGTATCCAATCATTCCGTCTGGGTCAAAAGGGCCCAAAAATGCTACAACCGACACCACGAGTGGACCCACCTCAAACTGATTTCGGATAACTATGAGGAATTCGACCCCTTTCTGATCGAAATTAATGAGGTACGCCGCTTACTCAAAGTTACCAAACGACTGACGGGAATGAGTTGACCCCGGGTCAATTGCCCTTCCCGCAATTGTTTCCATTGCTCCGCAAGCGCAAGACCGCCAAAACCTGTGCCCCGAGCGGTAAAGCTTGCCCTACCGATGATATAGTCTCTCTAATTATATCCTGCTGTTTATGATTCACTCCGAAAGTCAAGCTTTCGGAGTTTTTTTTATCCCCGCTGCCGCATCACCTCATACAACATGATGCCACTCGCTACCGATACGTTAAAAGAGTCCGTTTGCCCCTTTTGAGGAATGACAAAGGTTTGGTCCACCGCTTGAAGCACCGCACGACTGACACCATCACCTTCGGCCCCCACCACCAGCGCCACCGGCCCCATCAAATCCAATTGATCAAGCGGCTCCCGCGCCGCCAAACTACTCGCCATCACCCGAACCCCCGCCAACTGTAAGGACTCGATGGCCTTGATCAAACTCTTCTCCCGGCACACCGGAATCACATTCAGGGCCCCCGCCGAGGTCTTGAGCGCCTCCGCATTGATCTGAGCCGCTCCCTTTTTCGGAATCACCAGGGCGTGCGCCCCACAGCATTCCGCCGAACGGGCGATGGCACCAAAATTGCGCACATCAGTTACACCGTCCAACAAAACCAGGAGCGGTGATTCCGACCGCTCGTAAATGAGCGGCAGTACGTCCTCCAAACGCTGGTAAGTTAGCAGCGACAAATAGCCAATAATCCCTTGGTGATTGCCCGACGTAATCCGGTTCAGTCGCTCCTTGGGCGCCACCTGCAGGGGGATGTTGAGCCGCTTGCTCCAATGCCGGATGTCGCGCTCGAAATCCCCCCGAACGCCCTGCTGCAAAAGCAGTTTGTCGATGGGGGTACCCGACTGTAGGGCTTCCAGGACGGGATGACGTCCGTAGATCATTTTGTCCTTATTTTTCTTCATCGAAGCGAAAGGTCGGATTTTTCTTTAATTTTATAGAGGACATCTCAAAAATAATCGCATGAATAATCAACGCTACCTCTTCGTACTGCTGTGGCTATGGACCCTTCCCCTCTCCGCCCAGTCCCCCTCCCCCACCGAAAAAGCCCGCCAGTACCTCCAGCAAAGCGCCGCCAAGTGGGCACTCGACACCGAGGACCTCAGCGACCTGCGGGTCACCGATCACTACCGCAGCCCCAACGGCATCGAACACATTTACTTCCAACAGTACTACGGTGGACTTCCCATTTATCAAGCCATCGTGGGCGTCAGCATCGGCAGCGACGGACAGCTCTACAGCCCAAGCACGGGCCGCTTTCACGCCCGGGTCCGATCCAAGATTGATGCCCCGCGCGCCCGTTGGTCGGCCTCGCAAGCACTGGCCAGCGTCCTACCCAAAGACAGCCCCTTGCCACCGCTGCTGGAACAACGGGATCCCCACCGCCTGCGCTACGCCGCCGGAGCCGTCGCCGCCGAAGATATCCCCGTTCGCTTGGAATACTTTGCCGACCGCGACGGCCAGTTGCACCTCAGCTGGGCCATCCAATTGGCCGCGATCGATGGCCAGGCCTGGTGGAGCCTCCACGTCGACGCTCGCGATGGCCAACTCCTCCAACGCAGCAACTTGACCCTCTCCAGCTCCTTTACCGATCATCCCTACCACCGACACGGGACGACCTGCTCGGACGGGGCAGTCCCCCAGGAAGCCCCCAATACCACGAGCCTAGCGAGTAGCTATCGCGTCTTTCCCTTCCCCGGCGAAAGCCCTCTGCACACCAACCATGAGTTGGTCAATAACCCAGCGGATTCCGTAGCCTCTCCCTTTGGTTGGCACGACACCGATGGCCAGCCCGGAGCGGAGTACCAAATCACCCGAGGCAATAATGTCCACGCCTTTCCCGACCCCCTCAGCCAAAATGTTTCGCAGGGCGACGAACCCAATGGTGGGCCAGACCTGCAATTCGATTTCCCTTACGACCCCAATGCCAGCGTCGAGAGCTACCGCGATGCGGCTACGGTCAACCTCTTTTACGCCATCAATACGGCGCACGACTTTTTTTACCACTACGGTTTTGATGAAGCGGCGGGTAATTTCCAGGCCAGCAATTACAGTGGAGAAGGACAGGCCAACGATTACATCCTGGCCCAATCACAGGATGGGTACCTGACCGGTTCGGTCAACAATGCCAATTTCACGGCCCCACCCGATGGACAGAGTGGGCGCCTACAGATATTTATGTGGAACCGCAACGTCGGTGGTGGCTTGAAATACCTGCAAGTCCTCGAACCCGCGTCGGTAGCCGGAGAATACGGCAGCATTGCCTCGACGGACGACCCGCAGGGCTTTGGCCCGGAACTGCCCAGCACGCCCATCATCGCCGAAGTCGTCGAGGTCGACGATGGCAATTTTAACCCTTACACCACGGATGCCTGCGAAACCATTCAGAATGCCACCGAGCTCGCCGGGAAAATTGCGCTGGTGGACCGGGGCGGCTGTACCTACGAAAGAAAAGTACTCGTCGCCGAAGCGGCGGGAGCGGTAGCGGTCATCATCTGTAACTTCCGCGAAGATCCCGAAGGCATGCAGGGCACGCCCGACGTCGATCCCCTCATTCCCGCCGTGATGATCGGCTCCTCGGACTGCCAAACCATCCGCCAATTTGTGGGATCGGGGCTCCGGGTATCCCTGGGACAACCCGTCCTCAATGGCCCCGACTTTATCGATGGCGACTTTGACAATGGCATCATCGCTCACGAATACGCCCACGGGGTGTCTACGCGTCTTACCGGTGGCCCCAGTCAGTCGGAATGCCTGAGCAATCCCGATTTTAATGGCAACAACATTGCCGACGATACCGAGCAAATGGGAGAAGGCTGGAGTGATTTTTTCGCCCTCGCCATGACGACTCAGGCGGGTGACAATGGGGCCCTGCCCCGGGGCATTGGGACCTTCATCAACCGACAGGACATCGACGAGCGGGGTCTGCGTCGCTATCCCTACTCCACCGACCTGGCCATCAATCCGCTGACTTACGGCGACGTGGCGGCGGATCCCGAAACCCACCGGCTGGGTTCGATATGGTGCGCCATGCTTTGGGACTTGTACTGGGCGCTGGTGGAAGAATACGATTTCGACCCCGACCTTATGCGGGGCAGTGGCGGCAACAACATCGCGGTCAATTTGGTGATGGAAGGACTCAAGATGCAAGCCTGCCAGCCGGGCTTCGTCGATGGGCGCGACGCGATTTTGGCAGCGGATGACTTGTTGTACGGTGGTGCCAATGAATGCTTGATCTGGCGGGTTTTTGCCCGGCGGGGGCTGGGCTTCTACGCCAACCAGGGCAATGCCAACGACCCCGGCGATCAGCGGGAGGATTTTGAACCCCTCCCCACTTGTATCCCAGCGCTCAAAATTGCGAAGCGGGTGACGCCCACCGTGACGGGGGGCGAATTGATCGATGTGGTGGTTACCGTGACCAACCACAAGAGCGAAGCGGTGAGCGGGGTAATGGTGAGCGAAGAACTGATGACGGGGCTCGACCTCCAGGTCAACTCAGCTAATTTTCCCGTTACCGTCCAAGGTGACCTGGCCCTTTTTGAACTCGGTGAAATGGCGGCCCAGCAGGAGGTCGAATTGCGCTATCAACTCCGCACCTCGGACAACCTTACCTCTGCCCAATTGCTCCTGCTCGATTGTGAGGGTCGGAGCGGTTGGTTTACAGAAGAACCCGAAGAAAACAATTCCAACCTCTGGCTCAACAATTCGCAGCAAGTCTATCGCGGTCAGAGCGCTTGGTGGGTCCGCTCCATTGCCGGGGAGAGCCGCCAGTCGGCTTTTATGCAGTTTCCCTTTACCGTGGATGGGGACCAGCCGGTGGTTCGCTTCTTTCATTCCTTTCGTACGGAAAGGGGGCAGGATGCGGGGATCGTGCAGATCAGTACGGACGAGGAGGCCGAGGATTGGCGCAGCTTGGGAGATGCCTTCGTACGGAATGGATATTCGGGCCCGGTCAACTACCTCACCTTCGTAACCCCCAACCTATTCGGATTTTCGGGCAACAGCAATGGCTTCCAAGCCTCCTATATCGACCTCCGGGCCTATGCGGGGCAGGACATCCGTTTGCGTTTTAACTTCGCCACTTCGGATGGCAATGGCCTCAACGCCCCGGGACAGGGCTTTTGGGCATTCGACGAGGTAGAATTTCTGGATCTGGTGAATTACGATACCGAGGTGGTAGTTACCTCCAACGAAGGGGATCGCGCGAGCGCTCGGGCGGGCAGCTTGGGAACGGTGGTTTTGGGACAAAAGACCGCGCTAAACGAGCCGACGATGGTACCGGTAGACCTGCAGGTGTTTCCCAACCCTAGTAATGGCAAAGTAACGGTGACGGCGCGAAGCATCGGACGCACCGGGGCCGACCTGAGCGTGGTGGATGCCTTGGGTCGGGAACTCCAGCGCGAGTCCATCGCGCTGGACAACAACGGAGACCAGTGGACACTCGATTTGAGCGAGCTGGCCCGTGGGGTGTACTTCGTTAAGATCGAGACGACGCAGGGAGTGCTCGTCCGAAAATTATTGTTGGAAGGGGAATAAATCGACTTTATTCCTCTTCCGAATGGGCCTCGGGCGTTGCTTCGCTCGCCACTTCGGGAGTATCCTCCGCAGCTACCTCGGGGGTTGTTTCCGGGGTCTCGACCTCTTCCGCCTCGGGGCTAGGTGCCTCCACCGGCGCTGCGGGAGGTTCCACCACTTCGGGAGTGGTTTCGGACGCAGTGGCTTCGGGAGTCGCTTCCGGGGTCTCGGTCGCGGTGGGCTCGGCGCTTTCTTCCGCAGGAGCTGTCGGTGCCTCCACTTCCGCTTCTGAGGGTGCCTCGGGAGTCTTTTGCGCAACCGGCTCGGGACTTGCTTCGGTAGCAGCTTCGGTAGCAGCTTCCGCCGCAGCTTCTTCAACCGGCTCTTCGGCACTCGCTGCGGGCGTTTCCTCCGGGGTCTCGGCTTTGGTATACTGTTCGACGGCTTCTTTTACGTTATCTCCGATAACCGCCGCCACGGCTTTGGCGGTATCCACCACATCTTCGAGGGCTTCCCCCATCGTACTGGTGATGGCTTCCACCGCTCCCGCGAGGGTAGATTTATCGTCCGCTTTTTCCTCGGGCTGTTCGGAAATGGCGGAGGCTGCTTTTTTGAGGTCGTCGGCCTGATCGGTCCGGGCTTCTTCTTGACTCTTGATGTCCTCGGCAATTTTAGCCTTAGCGGCCTCGCGAGCCGCCTTTAGCTTTTCGCGCTCGGCTTGTTTGGCATCTTTTTCCCGCTGGACTTCCATCCGCCGTTCCAATTCGGACTTGGTCTTCATCATGTCCCCCAGCTTCTCCTCCTTCGAACGGATCCGTTCTTGGATCATCTTGATCTTGGCCTGACGAATTTGCTGTTCCAATTGCCCATCGGAATTGGCAAACTTGCGGTCCTGAAATTTGAGGTCGTCCCGATCGCGTTTGATCGAGCGCTCCATTTTTTCGATGGCGGCCACCAGGCCATTGTAGCGGCGAGTCAGGCGCTCCATCGGGGAATTGCCACTGGCGCCCTGCGCCCCAAAACGCAGCTCCTAGACCTTTTTGAAAGCCCCATCAAGGCGTTCCCAGACCTTGGAGCGGTGCTCCTTGGTGAATTTGGTATCCCGGAATTCCTTTTGCAGCTTTTTGAGGTCGTCAAAAATCCCACTGAGGTTGAGGCCCTTGGAAACCTTGGTTTCCAGTTCCTCCAGCGAGCCCATAAAGGTCTTGTAGTGCGTTTCCGAAAGGTTTTTAAATTCTTCGTCGAGGGCACTGCGCAGCTCCTTGAGGCGCGCGAATAATTTATTGGTATTCTCCCGCAGATCGTTGGCGTGATCGCGAAAGAGGTTGCGTTCTTTGACTTGACTTTGCACTTTGGACCAAAACCCTTTGAGGGAATCCCAAGTTCCGGAGTCAAACGTTTGCAGCTCCTCGACCTTGGTTCGCAGCTCGTTGAGTTCTGATTCGTAGGCCTCGAAAAGCTTGGAAGAGAGGACGATGAAATGCCATTCCGTCTGCGCCCGCTGGACCACATCGCCCCGCTCAACTTTGAGGTATTCGGGCAAGAGGCTATCCGAAATGGTGAGCTCGCGTTCTTCGACGCTGTGGTTTTCGGGAAAGGGAACTTCCTGATCGTTCCGCCATTCATTCATCATCCGGTTGGTAAAGGCTTCGGTAGCTTCGTCTTCCGGGAAGGTGTAAATGCTAACTTTGTTGGTCTTTGGGTGCAGTTGGAGAGCGATTAGGGTGCGTTCATCTTTGGCATTGGTGCCCCAAAGTACGAGCTTTTTCTTCATGGTAACGGGTATTCGAATTCGTTGTCAATGGGTAATATGGTACTAATACTTTACGGTAATATACCGACCAGGCCGCGCTCTGCCGCGCGGGTCGATACTCAATTCAGGACGTGGAAAGCGTTCAAAATACGGATTTAGGGCCTAAAGCACAAGGGTTAGGCCCCCTAGAATCCACCAAATACCGTCGAAGCGGATGCCCTCCCTACTGGAGGGTTCCCACGCCAACCAGGTTTTTCTCCACCAGGTACTCCGCAATTTGGATGGCATTGGTAGCAGCGCCCTTACGCAGATTGTCCGCCACTACCCACAAGTTCAGACAGCGCTCGGCCGACTCATCGCGGCGAATGCGTCCGACGAATACCTCATCCCGATTTTTGGCAAAACGGGGCATGGGATAGCGGTTTTCCGAAGGTTGGTCCAGTACGACGATGCCCGGCGCTTCGTCCAGGAGTTGGCGGACTTTGGCCAGGTCGTACTCTTTGGCAAACTCGACGCTGACCGCCGCGGAGTGCCCCCCGTGAACGGGTACGCGGACGGCCGGGGCGGTGATGCGCAGCTCGTCGTCGCCCAGGATTTTGCGGGTTTCGTGGACCAGCTTCATCTCTTCCTTGGTGTAATCATTGTCGAGGAAGATGTCGCAGTGCGGAAGACAATTGTCAAAAATGGGGTGTGGATAGGCCGCCTGGCCATTTTCTTGCACCTCGCCCCGTTTTTCGGTATCGTACTGGCGAACGGCCTTTACCCCCGTACCCGTGATGGACTGGTAGGTGCTGATCACCAAGCGGCGAATGCCGTAGTGCTGGTGCAGCGGGGCCAGGGCCACCACCATTTGGATGGTAGAACAATTGGGATTGGCGATGATTCGATCCTCCTCGGTCAGTACCCCCGCGTTGACTTCGGGGACGACCAATTTCTTATCGGGATCCATCCGCCAGGCCGAGGAGTTGTCGATCACCGTGGTTCCGACTTCAGCAAAACGGGGTGCCCATTCTTTGGACACCGAGCCGCCAGCCGAAAAGATGGCGATGTCGGGACGGGCGGCCACGGCCTCGGTGAGACCGATGACTTTGTAATTGTTGTCCTTAAAAAAAATGTTTTTACCAATGGAGCGTTCGGAGGCGACGGGTAAGAATTCGGTGATGGGGAAATGGCGCTCTTCGAGTACTTCGCGCATGACTGTTCCCACTAAACCGGTGACGCCAACTACTGCTACTTTCATACAAATTTTATTTAGGTGACACAATGGTATACGTTATCCGTAGGATGCTCAAAGTTCGGATTATTAAGCGTTCGATGCAATAGCGGTCAAAAAATCGGCCACAAATATTCAAAATTTGTCCCTCCCCCTCGGGAGGCATTGATTTTTAATTAATTTTGACTGCCGATCCTCACCTAAAGAGCCCATTAACGCGCCTAAAATTTCGCTGGATGAAAACGATCTCCCTCCTCTGTGGTATCTGCTGGTTTACCTAGCTCCTGGGGGCCCAATTTATCGCTGATTTTTCGGAGACGCGCCTCGATACGGAGGTCTGGTCGGGCGATACGGCCAATTTTGTGATCAATCCCGCGCAAGAGTTGCAGCTGATCGATGAGGACCCCGTCCAGACGAGCTCCTTTCTGGTAGCGCGGGTCGCCACGGGCGATAGTACCCACTGGGATTTTCTGGTCCGCCAGGAATTTAACCCCTCCAGCACCAATTTTGCCCGGGTGTACTTGGCGGCCAGCGACAGCGTACTCACCGAAGCGCTCAACGGGTACCACCTCGATATTGGCGGTACCTCCGGCAGCGTCGACTCGCTCCAGCTCTACCGTCAGGACGGCAGCAGCCGCAGCCTCATCCTGGCGGGTCGGAATGGGGCCGTGGCCACCGAGCCCGAAGTTCGCATCCGGGTGTCGCGCAATGCGGCGGGTTTGTGGCGGCTGGCGGCGGATTACGGCGGGGGAAACAATTTTGAGGACGAAGGCAGTGCCACGGACGCCACCTACCCTACGGGTACCTACTTTGGGATGGTCTGCCGCTACACCTCGACTCGAACCGACAAGATTTTTTTCGACGACATTCGCATCGACCCCCTGTTTGTAGATACGCGGGGCCCCACCCTACTCAATCTGACGGTACGCAATGCCCAGGAAATTGAACTCCAATTTGATGAGGACCTGGACCCCCTCAGCGCGGCGACGGTGGCCAATTACCAGATCGACAACGGCATCCAAATCACTGCGGCTAGCCTGGTGGGGGGCAATCCACGGTTGGTACGTCTGGAATTGGCGTCTCCCCTGGTCAGCTTGCAAACCTACCTATTGACGGTGGCCGGCGTCCGGGACAGTAAGGGCAACCCCCAGGACAGTCAAAGCCTGGATTTTGTCTTCCTCGACGTCGAGGAGGCCATGGCCTTTGACGTGCTCATTACCGAAATTTTTCCCGACCCCACCCCAGTTATTGGCCTGCCCGAAACCGAATACCTCGAATTGTACAACCGTAGCGATAAGCTGATCGACCTGGAGAATTACCTCCTGGCCGACGCCAGTGCAGAGGTAATCCTGCCCCCCTACCTACTCCTGCCCGACGCCTACGTCATCCTCTACAAAAGCGGCACTGGCGACTTTGCGGTGTTTGGCGACAGCCTCCCCCTGCCCGACTTCCCGGCCCTCACCAACGGGGGCGAAGTCCTCCAGCTGCTCAATCCGAGTGGGGCGCTGATCCACCGCGTGGCCTACACCGATGCCTGGTACCGCAATACGGATCGGGACGATGGGGGCTGGTCGCTGGAACTGATCAACCCCAATGCGCTTTGTGCGGGGGCGAGCAATTGGATCGTCTCGGAATCCCTCCTCGGGGGAACGCCGGGACAAGAGAATTCGGTTTTTGCCACCAATACGGAAATTCCAGCCCTCGAATTGCTCCAGGTGGCTCCCCTCTTCGGTGGCGTTCGGGTACGCCTCCTGTTCAACGTGGCCCTGGATGTGGAAACGGCGGCCGACCCGAGCAATTACCAAATTGAGGGGCTGAGTATCATTGCGGCCATCCCGGATCCGGATTTTAACCGCAGCGTCCTCCTCCAAATGGCCGAGCCTCTGGCGGAGCGCACCATCTACGAAATTCAAGTATTGCCCGGCCTGACCGACTGCCAGGGACGCAGCTCGGGAGTAGTGTTGCGGGGAGAATTTGGCCTTGCGGAATTGATCGAAGAGCGGGACTTGGTCATCAATGAGGTCCTGTTTGATCCCGAGGTGGGGGGAGTGGATTTTGTGGAACTGTTCAATCGATCGGACAAGGTACTCAACTTGGGCAATTTGCTGGTGGCCAATCGCGACGATAGTTTGCGGGTAGCGGCCGTCCGGAGCATCCCCGAGGATTACCCCCTCTTTCCCGGTCGTTACGTGGTGTTGACTCCCGACCCCGAGGACATCCGAATGCGTTATGCGGGCGAAGATCCCCGCGCTTTTATCCGGATGATTTTGCCGACCTTTCCCAACGACGAGGGCAGGGTCGTTTTGTTTGAAAACCAGGGAAATACCACCCTGTTTGTGGATGAGCTGGCCTACCGCGACCGCTGGCACAACGAACTGCTGGCGGACCGGGAGGGGGTTTCCCTGGAACGCATTTCGCCGGAGGGACCGACCCAGGAGGAATCCAACTGGGAAAGCGCGGCGCAGACGGCGGGTTTTGCTACTCCCACCTTTCGCAACTCGCAGTTTGGGGAGGAGCTGGCCACCGGTAGCGAGCTCATCACCCTGCCCTACACCACCTTTTCCCCCGACAGCGATGGCTTTCGCGATGCACTACTGCTGCGGTATCAAACCCCGGAGGCGGGCTACTTGGCCAACGTACGTATTTTTGATGCCCGCGGACGCTTGGTGCGCGACCTGAGCGAAAACGAGTTGCTGGGGCGCTCGGGCACCATTCGTTGGGACGGTGCGGATGCCGATGGGGCCAAGGCCAAGGTGGGCATTTACCTGCTGTGGATCGAACTTTTTTCGCCCGCGGGAGATGTGGAGCGCATTCGAGAGAATTGTGTGCTCGGTGGGGAGTGATTGGTACAATTCCACTATCTTTGCGCACTATGACGGCCACACAATTGCTCAACGCACGTCCCATCCAGCTGATCCTGGGTTTATTGATTCTTTTCGGAGCCATCAGCTGTATTTTTACGCCCAACTACTTCTTCTTCAAAATGGGGGCGCGTTTTGCGGGTTTGCTGATGTTGGGATATTTGGCACTGGGCCTGGTCTTTTTGCTGCTGCGACAGCCCCGACTGATGTTCCTTAGCTTTGGCTGTTGTGCGGGCCTGTGTTTGTTTCTAAAAAACTCTTCCAACTCCCTCCTCAAGGCCCCGGCGCGCAACAATCAGTTGAGCATCCGGGTGGCTCATTTTAACGTCTCGGCCTCGGACGGGGATTTTGAGAGTACCCTCAAAGCGATCAAGCAGAGTAAGGCCGACCTCATCTCCATCCAGGAGGTCACACCGGATTGGGAATACATCCTGAGCGAATCGCTGGGCGAGAAATATCCCTATTCGGCCTCCATGGTTCGCTTTGACCCTTACGGGCTGTCCATTTACTCCAAACATCCCATCCAAGCGCTGGATACCTTTTACTACGAGGAGATTCCCAATTTTAGTGGCGTCATCAAAGCCAAGCGCGCTCGGAAGTCCTTCAAATTCATATGTGCCCACACCACGCCCCCCCTCTACAGCCAGGCCTACGATGCGATGCGCAACCACCTCCGGGTGGTGGCGGCGGAGGCCCGACGCGACAGCCTGCCCGTAGTGATGATCGCCAACCTCAACGCGCCTCCCTGGTGGGCCGAAGTACAAGAATTGCGCAGCAATGCCCAGCTATTCGACAGCCGCCGCAGCGCCACCTACAGCCTTTCGGAGGTGCTGCGCAGCCCGGGCGATTACATCTTCCACAGCGCGGAGTTCAACTGCTTGAGCTTTGAGAATATCGTATCGCCCCAGTCCAGTCATTTGGGGATTAAGGGGCAGTACCAATTTAAAGCCAATGCTGAAAAAACGTATCGCTAGTTTTGGCTACGCCTTTCGGGGCATTGCCGATTTGTTTGGCTCCGAGGTCAACGCCCGGATTCACGCGGTGGCAGCCATCCTCGCCCTGGGGCTGGGCTGGTACCTGGACATCAGTCGGGTGGAATGGGGACTGATCGCCTTGTGTATTGCGGCGGTCCTGAGTGCCGAGGCCTTCAATACTTCGCTGGAAGCCCTCACCGACCTCGTCTCGCCCGAACGGCAGGAACTGGCGCGCAAGGCCAAGGACACGGCGGCGGGAGCCGTTTTGCTGGTGGCGATGGGGGCGGCCACGGTAGGACTGCTGATCTTTTTGCCCAAATTACTCCGGATCTGGGGGCTTTAAACCACACAAAAGCAACCTTTTCACAATAGATTGCATATACCAAGCGTATATTAGGATAGAACGCTAACCACGACTTCCCCTATAGAATTTATCCTCTACTACCGTAACCATCATTAGCACTAGGCACGGAATTCGTAGCACTCCGTTTGGAAATCTGACTATTCGTACGCTTTCGGCCTCCAATTCTGGCGGCACCCCCTTACCTTATGAATAGTTGACGTTGCGACTTTTCATTCAACTGACGTTGGATGGGCCAATTGATTTATTCGGAATTACCCCAGACAGTATCAGACACGACCAAACAAAATACGATATCTCATAACTAACAAAAATTTCATCTGATCGGTCCACC
>ERZ1740065.868-NODE-868-length-17224-cov-5.443241_pt1 | contig 17224 bp, 17 predicted proteins | sample MGYA00581738_ERZ1740065 | MGnify/ENA primary metagenome ERZ1740065 (study PRJEB43018, sample SAMN04849749) | marine metagenome | isolation source: floating plastic debris | place: Pacific Ocean | collected 2008-09-01 | study: EMG produced TPA metagenomics assembly...
CCGCACTCCGGCATGGCGAGCTGGCTGGAGTTACCGACAATGCGGTGTGAGCCGTGGCAGCCGATGCCCACGCCGCCGCCCATGGTGAACCCCTTCAGGAAAGAGACGACGGGTTTGGGGTATTCGAAGATTTTTGCATTGAGCCGGTATTCGTCGGCCCAGAATTTCTGCCCGTAGGCAAAATCCCCCTGTCTGCCGGTCGCATACAACTCGGCGATGTCACCGCCGGAACAGAAGGCCCTGTCGCCTTCGGCATCGAGAACGATCTGCGTAATGTCGGGCTCGGTGCGCCAGCGGTCCAGCGCGGCTTCGATGGCCAGGCACATCTCGTAGGTCATGGCGTTCAGCGCCTGCGGCCGCGTCAGGGTGATGCGCCCCGTCGCCCCAATGGTCCGGATCAGAATATCGGTCATTTCTCCCCACCCGCGCGATTAGCCGTCAGGGCTGTATCGCTTGGCAGGCGCGGGCGTTCAAGAGTGCTTTCCTCGCCGCCCGGCGAACCGCGAGACCGCTTGGACGAGAGTGATTCTATTTTCCGATTCCCTGTCAATAATTATTATCGCTATACGGGAACAGTCTGTTTCCAGCTCTATATTCAGGGGGAATTGTTTCGTTCTTCGACGCAAAATTGAAAAACAACCCACGATGGAAACAGCGTTTAAATGGGGCGGTACCTCCTTAAAAATATGATAATTCAACGCAGTATGCTTGCCTTTGCGTCAACTCTTCAACGTGGGGTAGAAAGAAATTGTTCACGATTATTTCTTTGCGGCGAAACTCCGCTCACGTTATAAGAATTTTAATAAAAAGTGCGCGTGGAATCATTTTAGCACCGCGCAGCCAGTGTAAAAGGTGTCAGATAATGCTACTGAAAAAATTCGCTGTAGCCGCATTCGTTAGCGCAGTTTCAGCAACAGCTGCTTCCGCAGCACCCATTCACGCTTATTTCGATCTCGTTGGTGATCAGGGCCTGCAGCCGACCGGGCAAAGCCTCGACTTCATGGACGGCGATCTGACGCTCTCCGCGACAGGTCACCGGATGAACGAGGATGGCACGATCGGCGACATTCGCCGGATTGGCCAATACGAGACGGAAACGACCTACAACTGGATCACCGGCACTTGGCAGACCCAAGGCGGCGGTCTGGGGGTTACGTCCAGCCGTCACGATTCCCATCAGGTCGATAGCTACCGTGGGGACGAAGTGATCAAGCTGTCCTTCAACAAGAAGGTCACGCTCGAAGGTGTGTATTTCAGCCTTGTCGATTGGGACGACGATTTCTCGTTCTCGATGGTCGATGGCGATGATGCGGGCACCTTCTATCAGAACATCGACATCGCCGGTCACGGCTATGGCTATTACGAGTTCAACCAGGAATGGATGGGCACGATGTTCGGGATTGGTGCTGCAAACAGCACATGTCACGCCTGGGGGTATGCCTACAGCTGTGACAACTGGGACAACTTCAAGCTCAAGGGCGTGAAAGTGTCCTACGAAGAGGTGGCACCGGTGCCGCTGCCCGCTGCCGGGTGGATGCTGATTGCTGCCGTTGGCGGCTTGGGCGCCATGCGCCGTCGTCGCAAGTAACAAGTAATTTGAGTACCAAGTCCTTTTAAAGGCTTGTGGGCGGCTCTTTGAGCCGCCCTTTTTCGTTCATTCCATCGGCTTGAAGTTGAACTCGCCACCTTCCTTGATGCCGGAGGGCCAGCGCGAGGTGATGGTCTTGGTCCGCGTGTAGAACTTGAAGGCGTCCGGCCCGTGCTGGTTCAGATCGCCAAAGACCGATTTCTTCCAGCCGCCAAAGGTGTGATAGGCCAGCGGCACCGGGATCGGCACGTTCACCCCGATCATGCCCACGTTGACGCGGTTGGCAAAGTCACGTGCGGCGTCACCGTCGCGGGTGAAAATGGCGGTGCCGTTGCCGTATTCATGGTCCATCGCGAGGCCGAGCGCCTCTTCATAGCTCTGCGCGCGCACGGTGGAGAGGACGGGGCCGAAGATCTCTGTCTTGTAGATGTCCATGTCCTTCGTGACGTTGTCAAAAAGGTGCGGGCCGACAAAGAAACCGTCCTCATAGCCCTGCAGGCTGAAATCACGCCCATCGACGACCAGCTTGGCGCCCTGATCGATCCCGGTTTGCACCAGGCGCTCGATATTGGCCTTGGCTGCGGCGGTGACAACAGGGCCGTAATCCACATCCTTGCCCGCGGTATAGGGGCCGACCTTGAGCTTCTCGATCCGGGGCACGAGCTTTTCGATCAGCCGGTCGGCGGTTTCGTCGCCCACCGGCACGGCGACGGAGATCGCCATGCAACGCTCGCCCGCAGCCCCATAGCCCGCGCCCACCAGCGCGTCGGCCGCCTGATCCATATCCGCATCGGGCATGACGATCATGTGGTTCTTGGCCCCGCCGAAACACTGTACGCGTTTGCCCTGCGCGCAGCCGGTGCCGTAGATGTATTCGGCGATGGGGGTGGAGCCGACAAATCCGATGGATTGGATCACCGGATCATGCAGGATCGCGTCCACGGCGTCCTTGTCACCGTTGACCACCTGCAAAACGCCCTTCGGCAGCCCGGCTTCTTCCATCAGCTCTGCCAGCATCAGCGGCACAGACGGATCACGCTCGGAAGGTTTCAGGATAAAGGCGTTGCCGCAGGCAATCGCGGGGGCAAACATCCACATCGGGATCATTGCCGGGAAGTTGAAGGGTGTGATGCCGGCGGTGACGCCAAGCGCCTGCCGCATGGAATACATGTCGATCCCGGGGCCCGCGCTGTCGGTATATTCGCCTTTCAGCAGCTGCGGCGCACCGATGCAGTATTCCACCACCTCAAGGCCCCGCTGCACGTCACCGGCGGCATCGGGCAAGGTCTTGCCATGCTCGCGGCTGAGCGCCTCGGCCAGCTTGTCCATGTCGCGGTTCAGCAGGTCGACGAACTTCATCAGCACGCGGGCGCGGCGCTGCGGGTTCACCGCGGCCCAGGCGGGCTGGGCTGCGGCGGCATGTGCGACGGCCTGTTCCACCTCCGCCTTGGAGGCCAGCGGGCATTTTGCCTGAACCTCGCCCGTGGCCGGATTCATGACATCGGCAAAGCGCCCGGAGGTGCCTTTCACATGTGCGCCGTTCAGATAGTGGGTGAGTTCTTGCATGGTATCCTCCGCAGGGGTTGGTCCGACATCCACCAGCATCTGCCAGTGACCTTTGAGATTGCCAGCACCATAGTCTTGCAAAAACAGGGGTGAAAGAGGCAAGATGGCAAAGTTGTTTTGTGATTTTGCAAAGCAATCGGCAAATGTGCGGGAAGAGATGCGGGTGGCGGAGGCCTAAGGTGCAGACAAACTGGGATGATCTGCGGCTGTTCCTGGCCGTCGCGCGCGAGGAATCGCTGTCAGGTGCCGGCAAGGTCCTGCGGCTTGACCCCGCAACGGTGGGGCGGCGTATGCAACGGCTGGAGCGGGCGCTGCAGGCGCGGTTGTTCGTGAAGTCACCACAAGGCTACTCGCTGACCGAGGCGGGGATGTCCCTGCTGACACGCGCGGAAACGGCAGAACGGGCCATGCGCAACGCGGTGGCGGAATTGCCGGATGTCTCCGACGGGCTCAGCGGACAGATCCGTATCGGCGCGCCGGATGGCAGTGCGAACTACCTGTTGCCCCAGGTTTGCGCTGCGATTGCGGATGAGAACCCGGAGCTCGACATCCAGATCGTGGCCTTGCCGCGTGTCTTCAACCTGTCGCGGCGCGAAGCAGATATGGCCATCGGCGTGAGCGCACCCGCGGCAGGCCGCCTCGTGGTGCAGAAAATCACCGATTACCACCTGCATCTGGCCGCCTCCGAGGACTATCTGGCCAACAGCCCGCCCATTGCCTGCCGTGACGACCTGCGCCACCATCGGCTTGTTGGCTACATCCCCGACATGATCTTTGACCGGGAACTCGACTATCTCAGCGATCTCGGCATCACCCGCGTGCCGCTGGCCTCGAATTCGGTATCGGTTCAGATCAACTGGATCAGGCAGGGCGGCGGCATCGGCATCGCGCATGATTTTTCGGTACCCGCCATGTCCGGTGTGCGCCGCATCCTGACAGATCAGATCAGCCTGACGCGGGCGTTTTACCTGATCCGTCACGCCGATGATCAGCGTAACCCCAGGTTGAGCCGCTTCGCACAGGCATTGACCGCAGGTTTGCGCGCAGAAGTTGTGCGACTGGAAGCGCTGGCTTGACTTGGTGCGGCTTTGCGGTGACGCTGGAGAGGTCTTCAACACGTCATAAGGAGGTCCGGCATGTTGGTGTCCCAGATCCTGAAAACCAAAGCTTTGCATGACATTGTCACAGTGTCTCCAGCGACTTTGGTCTCCGAAGCCGCCAAGATTCTGTCGGAAAAACGGATCGGTACGGTGGTCGTCTCCCGCGATGGCAAAAGCGCCGAGGGCATCCTCTCGGAGCGCGATATCGTGCGTGAAATCGGGGCGCGCGGGGCCGGATGCCTGACGCACCCGGTGGAGTCGCTGATGACGACCAAGCTGGTGACCTGCGGCAGCGATGATGCGGCGGACGCCGTGCTGCAGAAGATGACGGACGGCCGGTTCCGCCATATGCCTGTCGTGGAACGGGGCGCGCTGGTGGGCGTGATTTCACTGGGCGACGTGGTCAAGGCCAAGCTGATGGAGCTGGCCATGGAAAAGGACGCGCTGGAAGGCATGATCATGGGTCACTGAGCCTGCCCGCGGGACAGGCCGGGCCAGGGCCGTTAATGACTTGCATTTCCATGTCTTAAGTGATCGTGTGGCAGCAATTCTCAAGACAGGAGAGCCCACATGCGCGTTGGCCTCTATCCAGGTACGTTCGATCCGATCACGCTGGGTCATATCGATATCATCCGACGTGCTGCGGTTCTGCTGGACAGGCTGGTCGTGGGGGTTGCCATCAATCGCGACAAGGGGCCGTTATTCGATCTCGAACAGCGCGTCGCCATGATCGAGGCCGAATGCGCCGAGCTTGCGAAACAGACCCGCATCGAGATCCAGGTGCATCCATTCGAAAATCTGCTCATCGATTGCGCCCGCGATGTGGGCGCCCAGATCATCGTGCGGGGTCTGCGTGCGGTAGCGGATTTCGAATATGAATATCAGATGGTTGGGATGAACCGACAGCTGGACGACGGGATCGAGACCGTCTTCCTGATGGCCGAGGCGCAGCATCAGGCGATTGCCAGCAAACTGGTCAAGGAGCTCGCCCGGCTTGACGGTGACATCTCCAGATTCGTCACGCCACGCGTCCGCAACGCACTCCTGACCAAGCTGGACAAGACCTAGAGCAGCGCACCCATCCGTCTGGCCACATCCAGCATGCGGTTGGAGAAGCCCCATTCATTATCGTACCACGCCAGCACCCGCACCCAGGTGCCATCCTGCACACGGGTCTGATCTTCGGCGACGATGGTGCTGTGCGGATCCTTCTTCAGATCCGAAGACACGAGCTTGCGCGCGGTGGTTGCCATGATGCCCTGCAACACGCCCTGTGCAGCGGTGCGGAAGGCCGCGTTCACCGCATCTGCATCCGTCGCCGTGGCCACCTCGACGGACAGGTCGATACAGGACACGTTGGGAACCGGCACGCGGATCGCCTGGCCGGTAATCCGTCCGGCCAGATCGGGCAGCACCTCGCCCAGGGTTTGCGCCGCACCCGTGGTTGTGGGGATCATCGAAACCGCTGCCGCCCGGGCGCGGTAGAGATCGTCATGCGGCGCGTCATGCAGGCTCTGATTGCTGGTGTAGCAATGCACGGTCGTCATCATCCCGCGCTTGATCGTGAAGGCCTCATGCAGGATCTGAGCAATCGGCACGAGGCAGTTGGTGGTGCAGGATCCGTTCGAGATGAAAAGATCCTCCGGCAGGATGGTATCGGCGTTGATGCCTTCGATGACGGTCTTGGCCGCACCTTTGGCGGGCGCGGACAGCAGCACGCGGCGCGCGCCTTGCGACAGGTGCTTGCGCGCCCGCTGGGGGGTCGTGAAACGACCGCTGCACTCCAGCACGATATCGAGATCGGGCCAGGTGATCGCGCTTGGATCCTGCACCGAGGTCATGCGGATCGGGCCCGCGCCAAGATCCAACCCGGCGTCGGAATAGGTGAGCGGACCACGATAGGGGCCGTGGGTGGAATCAAATTCGAAAAGATGCGCAAGTGTCGGTGCCGGGGCCGGATCGTTGATCGCGACCACCTGCATGTCGCGGTCTCCGTTTTCGTGCAGCGCGCGCAGGATAGACCGCCCGATACGGCCAAACCCGTTGATGCCCAGTCTGAGTGTCATAGCCTTGACTTCCACTTTCCATAGGGTCCGTCGGCCCGGCGGACGCCCGTCTTCCTCATCTCCAGAAGGAGAGCCACTCGATCAGTTCAAAAAGCTTTTTTCCCAGAAATACAAGATGGTCTGTGCCAAAGAGCAGAACATCGACCAATACCAGAAGCACGATGAGAGCCCCCAGAACAAGGGCGATGCGATTGGTCATAAGACGCCTTTCCGTGACGGGGTGCCACCGCGGCGGCATCCGAAGGGCTCGTCCGTGCCGTGCCCTTTCAACGCTCAGGGTATGACAGCCTCTTTCAGGCCTCGCAAGCCGGGAAAGATCAGCCCAGATGACCCATGTCCACGGCCACATCGGCCATGCGGGCAGAGAAGGCCCATTCGTTGTCGTACCACGCCAGCACACGCACGGTGCGCCCGCCGACGACCTTGGTCTGTTCCGGGGCCACGATGCAGCTTTGTTCGGTGTGGTTGAAGTCGATGGAGACCTTGGCCTCCGCGTCATAGCCCATCACGCGGGACATCGAGCCGTTCGCCGCGGTCTGAAGCGCGTCGTTCACCTCTTCGACGGTGACATCGCGCGGTGCTTCGAAGGTCAGATCTACAGCCGAGACATTGGGGGTCGGCACCCGCATCGCGGTGCCATCGAGTTTACCGGCGAGGTTGGGCAGCACTTCCCCCAGCGCCTTGGCTGCCCCGGTGGAGGTCGGGATGATCGCCATCGCCGCGGCGCGGGCGCGGTAAAGATCGTCGTGGCGACGGTCGAGCGTGGGCTGGTCGCCGGTATAGGAGTGGATCGTGGTCATGATGCCGCGTTCGATGCCGATGGCCTCGTCCAGCACCTTGGCCATGGGAGCAAGGCAGTTGGTGGTGCAGGACCCGTTGGAGATCACCGTGTCCGACGGCAGCAGGTCGCGGTGGTTCACCCCGTAGACGATGGTGCGGTCGACACGTTTTGCCGGGGCAGAGATCAGCACCCGTTTTGCGCCCTGCCGGATATGGGTCTTGGCCTTGTCGCCATCGTTGAACTTGCCGGTGCATTCCAGAACCACGTCGACGCCGGTCCAGTCCAGTTCGTTCATGTCATAGGTCGACATCATCCGGATCGGGCCGCGTCCAAGGTCCAGCGAGTTCGCGCCCACAACCACGTTGCCGGGAAAGCGGCCATGTACCGAGTCGTATTTGATCAGATGCGCAGAGGTTTCCAGCGGCCCCGTCGCGTTGATGGCAACGACGTCGATGTCGTTGCGACCTGATGTTGCGATATGGGCCAGCGTGCAGCGGCCAATGCGTCCGAAACCGTTAATACCGACTTTGATGGTCATGATTACTCTCCAAACGACGTTTGCAGGCTCTATAGCCGGAAACGCTGCATCGCGGAATGCTTAAAACGACGTGTTTTCCGGGTGTTAGCGTTAAACCTTGGCAACAGTCTGTTGCGGGTTGCTCCTGTTAGCGCGACCAGGGGCGCATTGCCAAACGGGAACCATCGCTCTACCTCTGCGTTGCACCGGCAATCAGGACAGGGGACTTCGGGATGAGCGGGTTACTAGCGTTGCTCGATGACGTGGCGGCGATTGCCAAGGTGGCGGCGGCCTCTGTCGATGATGTTGTGGGGCAGGCGGCCAAGGCGGGCTCCAAGGTGGCGGGTGTCGTGATCGACGATGCCGCCGTGACGCCGAAGTATGTCACCGGCTTTGAGGCCAAGCGCGAGCTGCCGATCATCTGGAAAATCACCAAGGGGTCGCTTTTCAACAAGCTGATCGTCTTGCTACCGGCGCTGTTGCTGCTGAATGCTTTTGCGCCCTGGATCATCACCCCGCTGCTGATGCTGGGCGGGGCTTACTTGTGTTTCGAAGGGGCGGAGAAGGTCTTTCGCTGGCTGGCGCCGCATGCAGATGCGCATGAGGAGAAGGATATGTCCGGCGGGGATCCGCTGCATCTGGAAGAAACGCGGGTCAAGGGTGCCATCAAGACCGATTTCATCCTGTCGGCGGAGATCATGACGATCATCCTGTCGAATATCGAGGCGGACAGTTTCTGGTTCGAGGCCGCGACGCTGGCCTTTGCCGGGGTTGCGGTCACCGTCTTTGTCTACGGCGCGGTGGCCTTGATCGTGAAGATGGACGACGTCGGCGTCTGGCTGGCGGCGAATGGTCATACCGGGTCCGGTCGCGCCCTGGGGCGGGGGCTGGTGAAGGGCATGCCCAAGCTGCTGACGCTGCTGACGGTTGTGGGCACTGCCGCCATGCTCTGGGTCGGCGGATCGATCATCATCCATGGGTTGGAGGTGATGGGCATTCCGTGGCTCTATGATGAAATACATCATATCGCGGTGATCGTTGCTGACGCCACGGCACAGGGCTCGGGGTTTGTCGAATGGGTGGTGACCGCCCTGTTTGACGGCATCTTTGGCCTCGTGCTGGGGATCTTACTGATCCCCGTCGTGACCCGCGTGATCGCACCGCTCTTTGCCGCGTTGAGCGGCAAGGAGGAAGCCTCGCACTAAGCGCGGAGCGGGGAGGCGGGTGGCCTGAAAGCCCACCCGACCTGCTGGCTGAAGCGGTCGCTTACTTGATCAACGACCTGGCTTTTTCGGCAACCGCCTCGGCGGTGATCCCGAATTCCTTGTAAAGCGTGCCAGCCGGTGCCGAGGCGCCGAAGTCATGCATGCCCACAAAGCCGGATTTTTCACGCCGTCCACGCTCGCCAAAGAGCCAGCGGTCCCAGCCGAAACGAATGCCCGCCTCGACAGCGACACGGACCGGGCCGCCGGGCAGAACCCGCTTGCGATAGCTTTCGTCCTGTTCCTCGAAGAGCTCCCAGCAGGGCATGGAGACGACGCGCGTGCCGATGCCGTCGGCCTGCAGGATATCCCGCGCCGCCATGGCAATCTCCACCTCTGAGCCTGTCGCAAGCAGGATCGCCTGGCGCTTGCCTTCGGCGTCGGCCAGCACATAGGCGCCCTGGGCCGTGAGGTTTTTCGTCTTGTGTTCGGTCCGAACGGTGCTCAGCCCCTGCCGTGTCAGCGACAGAACAGAGGGCGTCTCTTTCGAGGATAGCGCCAGTTCCCACGCCTCGGCGGTCTCAATCGTATCGGCGGGGCGGAACACATGGGTGTTGGGTGTGGCACGGCTGATCGCGAGGTGTTCTACCGGCTGGTGCGTTGGCCCGTCTTCGCCCAGGCCGATGCTGTCATGGGTCATCACGAAAACCGTGGGGAGTTTCATCAGGGCGGCCAGCCGCATCGAGGGGCGCGCGTAATCGGTGAAGCACATGAAGGTGCCGCCATAAGGGCGCAGACCCCCGTGCAGCGCCATGCCGTTCATGGCGGCGGCCATCCCATGCTCGCGCACCCCCCAGTAGACGTAACGCCCACCGCGGCTGTCCACGTCGAAGACACCCAGATCTGCGGTCTTGGTGTTGTTCGATCCCGTCAGGTCTGCAGAGCCACCCACGGTTTCCGGCATAATCGGGTTGATGACTTCCAATACCTTCTCGGAGCTTGCCCGTGTGGCGATCTTCGGGGCGCTTTCCGACATCTGTTTCTTGAACGCCTTGATCACGGCGCTGAGCTTCTTCGGGGTCTCCAGGGCATAGGCGCGATTGAAGGTCTCGCGCTTGCCGCGGGGCAGGGTGTCGAACCGCTCTTCCCAGGCGCGCCGGCTCTCAACGCCCCGGGCTCCGATGGCTTCCCACGCGGCCTTCACGTCGGCGGGCACCTCAAAGGGGCCGGTCTTCCAACCATAGGCTTCCTTGGCTGCGATCAGCTGCTCCGCATCGGTGAGCGCGCCGTGGCCCTTCGACGTATCCTGCGCCACGTGACCCAGGGCGATGTGTGTCTTACAGGCGATCATCGTGGGCTTGTTGCCCTTCTTGGCCTGTGTCAGCGCTGCGTCGATGGCTTCCGGATCGTGCCCGTCGATTTCCAGCACGGCCCAGCCGGCAGATTTGAACCGGCCCACCTGATCGGTGCGATCAGAGAGTGTCACCGGCCCGTCAATGGTGATGTTGTTATTGTCCCAGAGCACGATCAGCTTGCTGAGCTGGTGCCGCCCGGCCAGCGTGATGGCCTCTTGGCTCACGCCTTCCATCAGGCAGCCGTCCCCGGCGATGACGTAGGTATAGTGGTCCACGACCTTCTTGCCATAGGTGGCGCGCTGGATCTCCTCGGCCATGGCGAAACCGACGGAATTGGCAATGCCCTGACCCAGCGGGCCGGTGGTGGTTTCGATCCCCGCCGCGTGACCGTATTCCGGGTGGCCTGCGGTGCGCGATCCCCACTGGCGGAAGTTCTTGATTTCGTCCAGCGTCATGTCGGCATAGCCGGTCAGATGCAGCAGGGCGTACAGCAACATGGACCCATGCCCGGCGGAGAGGATAAACCGGTCACGGTCAGGCCAGTTGGGCTGGGTGGGATCGAACTTCAGATGCTTTTCAAACAGCACCGTGGCCACGTCCGCCATCCCCATCGGCATGCCCGAGTGGCCTGAGTTGGCCGCCGCCACTGCATCCAGCGTCAGGGCACGGATGGCGGTGGCTTTGGCCCAGTGATCGGGGTTGGCGGCAGCAAGGGCTTTGAGGTCCACGGAGCAGGTATCCTTTGTCGGTTCAGGTCGGCCCGGAACGGGCGCTTTTCGGCCGATTGGCCAAGGCTTCAGCGCTGCATATCAGCCGCCTCGCAAAGATCAAGAGCAGCACGGTGGCTTTGCCGCAAAGGGAACTTCAACACCGCCCGCCAAGCGCTTGATCGCAAAGAAAGGCGTATTTGTTGCGCCGCAGGATTAGAGTTAACCTTGATGAAACCCAGAGCGATTCGGCGCCGCAGATGTGGCGCGCCGGCGCGCAAGCTGAGACAACGAGGTGGGCATGAGCGATATCGAGGAACTGCACAGCCGGATTATGGCGGCCATGGATCGGGTGGCGCGTGGGCTGGACGATCTTGGCGCTTCGGGTGGCGAGGATGTCGATGCTCTCAAGCAGGCGCTGGATGAAGAAAAGACGGTGAATGCCCAGTTGACCGAACGTGTGCGGGTGCTGGGCGAACGTCAGGAAAAAGCGCTCGAAGGGTTGGAGGCGAAGGCTGCCGAGACGGCGGAGCGCATGCAGAAGCTCGATCTTGATCTGCAGCGGCTGCGCCGCGCCAACGGTCAGTTGTCGGAAGCCTGCGAGGCCCTGCGCAATGCCAATGCCGAAGGGGTTGGCGAGCCGCATCTGATCAACAAGGCGATGATGGCCGAGCTGGAGGCCCTCCGTGCCGCCCGCGCCGCCGAGATCGCCGAAGCGGATGAAATCATCGCCGCACTGACGCCGCTGCTGGACGGGCAGGCGGCGCAACCGGAGGAGGCAAGCTGATGCCCGAAGTTACCATCACCATCGGCGGACGCCAATTCGATGTCGCCTGTCAGGCGGGTGAAGAGCACTACCTGCACACCGCGGCCAAGATGCTCGATGACGAAGCGCAGGTTTTGTCGGATCAGGTGGGGCGCATGCCCGAAGCACGGATGCTGCTGATGGCGGGCCTGATGCTGGCGGATAAGACCGCGAGCGTCGAGGATCGCGTCGCCGAGGTGCAGACCAAGCTGACCGCCTGCGAAGCGGAGCTTGCCAGCCTGCGCGCCTCCAAGGCGGAGCCGGAGCGCGTCGAGGTGCCGGTTGTGCCACAGGCGGTGAGCGACACGCTGGCGGAACTGGCGGCCCGCGCCGAAGCGCTTGCGGCATCGGTGGAAGAGAAGGCCGCGGGCTGATCCTGCGGGCGATCTGCCGCGCGTGCCTGTCATGGCTCGCGATGGCAGCAGTTGGCCGCGCTTTCGAGATTGCTGAGCACTGATACCAGGCGCGGGCAGCTAAGGGGTGCCTGCTATTTATCTCTCGGGTGGATCGGCTCCGGCACCGGTTGTGCTATCGCTGGATAGCACCCTGATCTAAGCCATCTGCGTCCGGAGCCCTGTATTTGGATGCGCAATACCCGGTCGGGTATGTCTGGTAAACAAAAGGCAACGGGGCGACGCTCTCTCAGGTGTCAGTAAAGAGCGAGCGGGAAGGGATACTTCTCGGCGGTTGTGCGCCATTGAAGTCAGTCAGATTTGGATCGTTTTTGCCGTCAAGCGACAGCGCCATCTTCTTCTATCGCTTTGCACCTGCGCCAAGTGATCTTAGGCTGGTACAACGTGAAAGATTTCTGGAAGAACGCGCCGCAAAATACTGAAATTATTTTATTTTACTCATTCATCGAGCCCTTGTGGGGCGGCGGTATTGCCCGAAAGGATCACGCGTTGAAATTGAAGTGTCGCCAACCGTATAGCTCTGGTAACGCCACTGGTTCGCGCCGTCCGGGCGCGCGCGGTCTGATCTCACACATTCATATGGAAAAGGGAGCGACAACGCCCCCTTTTCCATGATCCGCAGAGGGATCGAAGATCAGCCGTTTGCTTCGCGAATCTTGTCTGCGGCGTCCTTGTCGAAGGTCACGCCGTTTTCCTCCAGCAACGTATCCAGCTCGCCGGACAGGGTCATTTCCGTGATGATGTCGCAGCCGCCGATGAACTCGCCCTTGACGTAGAGTTGCGGAATTGTTGGCCAGTCGGAGAAATCCTTGATCCCCTGCCGCATGCCCTCATCCGCCAACACGTTCACGTCGGAGAATTCGACGCCCATATAGTTCAACACACCGGCCACGCGGCTGGAAAAACCGCATTGCGGCATCTCCTTGGTGCCCTTCATGAAAAGGACTACATCGCTACCGGAAATGGTTTCCTTGATCTGGGTTGCTGCATCAGCCATTTTACTCTTCCTTCGGGTCTTGGCGCGCGCCGACGTCGGGCGGCGCCTGCATATGTTGTATCAGTCCGGGGCCTTGGTTGTCAGCGCCAGCGCATGAAGTTCACCGTTGGAGCCATCCATCTTGCCTTTCAGGGCCGCGTATACCGCGCGTTGTTGTTGGACACGGTTCTTGCCCCGAAAACTCTCGTCAATCACCATGGCCGCCATATGCACGCCATCGTTGCCTTCCACGGTGATTTGCGCGTCGGGAAAGCTGGCGCGCAGAAGGTCTTCGATTTCGCGGGCTTGCATTGGCATCGGGCGGCTCCATCGTGGTCTTGGATTAGATGTAAGGGGCAGGGCTGGCGGGGACAAGATGTCAAATGATGCGCGCCGGATCAATCCCGCGCCCATGTGCGTTTTGAGCAGACAAGCCCGCCTGCATGAGGGATAGTTCTGTGTAGGGAGACTCGCGATGGATATCTTTGAGAATGCGCCGGAACAGGCCCTGGCCTGGCATGAGGCGGGGCGGGGCGCGGTATTAGCGACCGTGGTCGAAACCTGGGGGTCTGCACCACGTCGGGTCGGTGCACAGCTGGTCATCGCCGGAGACGGCGAGATGCAGGGCTCGGTCTCGGGGGGCTGTGTCGAGGGGGCCGTGGTGCTCGAAGCCACGGAGGCCCTTGAAAAGGGAGAACAACGCCTGCTGGAGTACGGTGTGAGCGACGGTGACGCCTTTGCCGTGGGCCTCGCCTGTGGGGGCACGATCCGCGTTTTGGTAGAACCAGTCGGTGACGTATTGCCCGAAGCGTTGTTGCGGGAACTCATGGAGGCCCGGGCCGCGCGGGAACCCGTTGCCTATGAGGCCAATCTGAGAACGGGCGCGCGCGCTCTGGTGCGCGATGGCTATACGGAGCGTTTCGCCATGGATCGCTCCGGCTTCGAAGAGGAGGGCGATGTTTTTGTCGCCATTCACAATCCGCCGCTGCGTCTGGTCGTGGTTGGGGCTGTGCATATCGCGCAGGCTCTCGTGCCGATGGCGCGGATTGCAGGGTATGACCCCTATATCGTCGATCCCCGCGCGGCTTTTGGATCCGAAGCCCGTTTCCCGGGAGAGCGCATACTGCCCGACTGGCCCGATGAGGCGCTGGAAGCGGTGGGCGTCGACAGCCGCACGGCGGTTGTGTTGCTGACCCATGATCCCAAGCTGGACGACCCGGCGCTGATGATCGCGCTCGGCGCGCAGGCTTTCTACATCGGGGCGCTGGGGTCCAAGCGGACCCATGCGGCGCGTCTGGAGCGTTTGACGGCGGCGGGGATCGAGCCGCATCAGCTTGGGCGCATTCACGGGCCGATCGGGCTCGATATCGGAGCTGCCGGTCCACCCGAAATCGCGGTTGCAATTATGGCGGAGATGACCCGCGTTCTGAGGCGCGGCGCATGAAATTCGGCACCGTCGACATCGGTCTCGCAGAGGGGGCTGTCCTTGCACATTCCGTCGCATTGGGCGCGCGGCGCAGGCTGCGCAAGGGCCGGGTGCTGGATGCAAGCGACATTGCCGCGCTGGCGGGGGCGGGCATCGAGGAGGTGACCGTCGCCCGGCTGGAGCCCGGCGATGTTATCGAGAATGATGCCGCGCGCGCGCTGGCAGAAGCCTTGGTGCCCGACCCGACCAGTCAGCATCTGGGGTTGACGGAGGCCTTCACCGGGCGCGTGAACCTCATGGCGGAAGGTCCCGGCGTGGCCGTGCTGGACGTGGCAGCGCTCGAGGCGGTCAACCGGGTCCATCCGATGATCACCCTCGCCACCGTGCCATCCTATCAACAGATGGCGGATAGCGGGATGGTCGCGACCATCAAGATCATCTCATACTCCGTGCCGCAGGCTGCTTTGGATCAGGCGTGCGAATTGGCCAGATCGGCGATCAGGCTCGCGCCACCTGTGGTGCAGCGTGTCGGTCTCTTCATCACCGAAACCGCCGGAGGCGCGGGCGCCAAGGGGCAAAAGGCGATTGCGGACCGCATCGCCGCTTTTGGTCTGGAGCTCAACACGCCGCAGATGGTGCCGCATGAGGAGACCGCGCTCTCCCGCGCGCTGATTGATGGTGCAGAGGGGCTGACGCTGATCCTGACCGGGTCGGCCACCTCGGACATCGACGACGTCGCCCCGGCCGCGGTGCGCATGGCGGGCGGTGAAGTGGCGCGGTTCGGGATGCCGGTGGATCCGGGCAATCTGCTGTTTCTGGGCAGTCTCGCAGGCGAGCCGGTGATCGGCCTGCCCGGGTGCGCGCGGTCACCGGCGCTCAACGGTGCGGATTGGGTGCTGGCGCGGGTGATCTGCGGGATCGCCGTCAGTGACGACGACATCGCCGGCATGGGCGTCGGTGGTCTGTTGAAGGAAATTCCGTCCCGCCCGCAGCCGCGTGGTGGGAAGACCTCCAGATAATCCAGAGAGTTAGGCACTATGGTGCACCATTGGGCGCGCGACGAAGTTTTAGGTTCTCAACGGGCAAGGGCCGTGCTTAACTCTCTCTAACAACATAGCTTAGGGAGGAAGCCATGGCTCAGGTCTCAATGACCGTGAACGGGAAAGCCACGTCCGGGGATGTGGAGGGGCGGACGCTGCTGTCGTCATTCCTGCGCGACACGTTGCAACTGACGGGCACCCATGTGGGGTGTGACACAAGTCAGTGCGGCGCCTGCGTGGTGCATGTGAACGGCGAGGCGGTCAAGGCCTGCACGATGCTGGCGGCGGAAGCCTCGGGCGCGGATGTGACCACGATCGAGGGGATGGCCAATGCGGACGGTTCTCTGAGCGTGATCCAGCAGGCGTTTCAGGATCATCACGGGTTGCAGTGCGGGTTTTGCACGCCGGGCATGGTGATGTCGGCGGCGGCCCTGCTCAAGGACAATCCGAACCCGTCGGAGACGGAAATTCGCGCGTATCTCGAAGGCAATATCTGCCGCTGCACCGGCTATCACAACATCGTCAAGGCGATCATGGCCGCATCCGGTCAGGATGTGAGCAGCATTGCCGCCGAGTAACAACCGGGCGCAACCGCCAAGGGTGGCCTGAAGCCCACCCTACCTGCTGGTTGCACCGCAACGGGGTGACGACCCACCGATTTCAGGGAGGAATGACATGCCAAAAGACGGAGGCATTGGTGCCAGTTCAAAGCGCCGCGAAGACGTCCGGTTTCTGACAGGAGCCGGTAACTACACCGACGACATCAATATTCACGGGCAGGCGCATGTGTTTTTCCTGCGCTCCGACATCGCGCATGGGACGATTACCAAAATCGATACCTCTGCGGCGGAGGCCATGCCGGGCGTGGTCAAGATTTTTACCGGCACCGATTTCGAAGCGGTGGGGGGCATGCCCTGCGGCTGGCAGGTGACGGACAGGCATGGCCAGCCGATGCAGGAGCCGCGCCACCCGATCCTCGCACATGGCAAGGTACGCCATGTGGGTGAACCGATTGCGGCGGTCGTCGCCGATACGCTGGAACAGGCGCGTGATGCGGCCGAGGCCATCGATCTCGACATCACCGAGCTGCCGGCGGTGGTCGACATGAAGGCGGCCGTGGCCAGCGATGATGTCAAGGTGCATGACGATCTGACATCGAATCTCTGCTATGACTGGGGCTTTGTCGAGGAGAACAAAACCGCCACGGATGAGGCCTTTGCCAAGGCTGCGCATGTGACGACGCTGGAGCTGGTGAACAACCGGCTGGTGGCCAATCCGATGGAGCCCCGCGTCGCAGTGGGGGACTATGCCCGTGGCACGGATGATTCCACGCTCTACACCACCAGCCAGAACCCGCATGTGATCCGGCTCTTGATGGGCGCCTTCGTGCTGGGCATTCCCGAGCACAAGCTGCGCGTGGTGGCGCCGGATGTGGGCGGCGGCTTTGGCACCAAGATCTTCCACTACCAGGAAGAGGCCTTTGTGACCTTTGCGGCGAAAGCCTGCAACCGGCCGGTCAAATGGACGTCGTCCCGAAGTGAGGCCTTCATGTCGGACGCCCATGGCCGCGATCACGTGACCAAGATCGAGCTGGCGCTGGATGCGGAGAACACCTTTACCGCACTCCGGACCGAGACCTTTGCCAATATGGGCGCGTATCTGTCGACCTTCGCGCCGTCGGT
>ERZ1740065.869-NODE-869-length-17214-cov-11.870680_pt1 | contig 17214 bp, 12 predicted proteins | sample MGYA00581738_ERZ1740065 | MGnify/ENA primary metagenome ERZ1740065 (study PRJEB43018, sample SAMN04849749) | marine metagenome | isolation source: floating plastic debris | place: Pacific Ocean | collected 2008-09-01 | study: EMG produced TPA metagenomics...
TCTACTGTACTCTTCACCATCAAGAAAGCTACCACTTCTTTGGATAGCTGTTCAACAGATCATCACCACCTTTTTTCACACAAGGTATTTATAGTTTCCCTACAACCTTATTCCAATTTGTGACCAGATATTTAAAGTTTGAAGAATATCACAGGAGTAAGTAGTTAGCTGCCATCTGTTCACTTTTTACATTGCATGTCACCAGTAACATATTTTTCTCCTTTCTCATTACTTATCCACTCCCTGCCTGTTGGTTGTGACTGTGTAGTATCACGTTCACATCAGTACCATAGTTTTGGTTCCTCTTAATTAATTTCCTTCCCCTGCTCCCTCATTCATATTGTTGAGATACTACTACCCTAATACTGCATACATTGGTTTCCATCGCGTTGTCTTCTTATGCCCACTCATTCATACTGTGTCCGTACAGCGTTCCACAAATCATGTAACAGCACTTGAATTTTTAACAGCATTATTGCTTCCATTGCACCCATTTCCTTGCTTTCCATTAACACTGTTTCAGCTCCATCGAGCACGCCATCAGTCTGAATTAGTCAAAGGCAGCTTAGGTGCTGTCATAGCAATTTTCAACCTATTTGCAGCTTGGCCCCCAGGTTTCCCAACCTCTGTGATCCACACATTTTGCGTTGAACTCCCATTCATCCCTGACGTACTGAATTCAATTCCAATTGTTCCAGTGACCTGAATAAGTAATCAGGAAGAACAGGTCCTCTCCAGAATCCAACTTCCTCTAAGCCTAGCTAGGGGGATTGACAATTCACAAATGTCAAGGCCAGACCTTGGGAAAAATTGTCATCGGAATCGAGAGATCTGCTGGGATGGCATTTGTGCTCCTGTCCCGTAACCGCTACCTCCCAGACATCACGACCATGCCACTCATGCTCCTATTTGAGGAGAAGAGACACTGAGACATGCTTAGAGCCTCTGCTGATGCTGGTACATAGCTTTTTGTCCACACAATAGTTCCTTAAGTCGTCAGGCTCACCATTATCTATGTACTGCAAATAGTTTCTGCACATGGTTTCAGCACATCACGAATTGCGACACTACGACGGGCAGGCAAATCATACTGACCAATCACTGTATTTAGGCTCCATGTAACTGCTTAAACCTCATTTCACAACCCTATAACCACCCACTTTGCGGTTCCATCACATTGCGGACAGTTATGAGAGTTCGCAATGCATTGCTGGTAGACTTTTCCCTCCCTGCCTGGAAATTAGACTGTTTTTTGCTACAGTAGTATGTTGATCTGTACACTCCTTGGAGAGCAGTTCTGTATGGAAATAACCTATGCAACAACTCAATAATATGGCCAGCATATGTGATCATATCATGATCCCATAAATCACTGATGTAGCAAAGGAAAAATCGCAGTCATATGAGCTTCTTGACCACGCCACCATTTTGAATCAAGCCTATGGCGGCTCATACAGGGTATCATGGTACCTTCCTGCAGTAGCTGCGGTCCGCACCTCCTAAGAGCTAGGGTAGATAGTGCGTGAGACTCCTCATGGACCTACCATATGCTTTCCAGAGTAAAATATAGACACATTTCACCAGTGATCTCTAATGCTGAAATATTGACATTTCTTGGTGTAAGATCGATAAACATGAGGGAAGCAGGATGCTGAAGCAAACAAAAAAGGAATTGACTTGCAGGCATTGCAGGAAGGAGTTAGAAGCTGATGCTGTTAGATAGACATGACACTGTTTGTGTGATCCAGCAATTTATCAACATGAGATGAAATGATATCCTCAATCTGCACTGTGTCCTGAGATAAGGTAAGTACTTGATGGTGTACATATCGATGCCACTGCAGGGTACGATTTCCTTAAGGGGGAAGCCGACAACAGGCTCATCGATTATGCGACTGTTGTTATTCTGGGGTATCATCACTACCGATTAGGCGCTTCATTCAATTGGTTCTATAGATGCAGATGAATTCAGAATGAAGGTTCAATTGGAAATCGTTCTATTTCTCTCATGCCTCCAGATAATGCTGGTATCCAGGTGAGCACATCATCCCTAGGAACTTGACTAATTGGGTGTAGAGATGGCATTTTCTACTTTTATATCAGAAGGCGCGCAGGTTTAATTTTACACGCTAGTGTTAAGCTTAAGCTGAAGCTGGCTTAAGTAGGGCAAAAGCATAAGAAGTTCGGACAAAAGTTGGTACAATATCGCAGTAACACCAGATCGTAATATAGGCACACGTAAATAGAAAAGCCAAAAATGCAGTAGAGTTACCTTAATCAACCTGAGTCGGTTTTCCTTCACTGCTGTCTATGATCTGCTGCATTTCTTCAACATAATTGATCTCGATTAATCTTCCAATTAATACTTTCAATCTTGAATTAACCTCATTTTAATCTTGCCACTACAAACTACTTTCTGAGCAATAGAATTCACAGCAGCATCATTGCAACAACTGCAGTAGCTGACATTGACATCACTGTAAGATCTTTGGTGGGTCATTAGTGGTCCCCAACTGCACTGGTGTTGATTTTGCTTGGATAATAAATATGCAATCATACTTGTTCACAGCTCTTTGTAGCATATTACTCTGGGTTTATCAGTGAGGTTTACACTAGCGCTAGCCACAAGATTAATATCTTGGCGTGAAATTTATCTTCTGAGCTAGTAATCTAAGTCAATCTTAGAATAACATGATTTAAATGCAGCAATAATCAATATGTGTAAAGAATAGGAAATAAATTTCCCTCTGAATGGCGTTTTTCCAAAAGTTATAGCTCATATCCTGGCGGAGGTAAAAAAGCCTAAGTGGAGGCATTTTTTCCATTTGACGATGATTAACACGTTGGACACCTGTTGTGCATTTTATCTGCATTTAGTGGGTCAGATGATCTTAAAAGTCCACATCTGGGTAGATTTTGTCAGCGCACGGCAAAATTATGTCACTTTTATCACTTGACCCGCTTTCAGAGCGAAATCTTACCAGCATGCTGATCTTGTCCATATTTTTTGAAGTATTGGGAACTTGGATTTTGGCAGTGTACAAATCCTACCATTCGAAATTCAATCTTCAAACATAGACGACATCATTGAGGATGTGAACAACGAGGGACACCTACTTCTCCTCATCACAGACGCTATATACAGGTTTTCTGGCCTGGGGAACTTGGAGAAAGTAATTGAATTTCAAAGTGGTGACAGGTAAACATAAGACTTTGTTATCACACTTAGCACATGGAACTCTCTCTGAAAGCAGGAGCTAAAGGTAAATACACGGGTCGATGTATATGTAGTGATATAGGTATATGATAAGCACAATGGAGATATCCTAGGGCAGGGAGGCAGAGAGGCAGGGAGGCAGGGAGGGAGAGAGAAAGAGAGGGGGGGAGGGAGGGAGGGAGGAGAGAGAGGAAGAGGGAGGGAGAAGAGGAGAGGGAATCAGGGAGGCAGGGAGGCAGGGAGGCAGGGAGACAGGGAGGCAGGGAGGCAGGGTGAGAAACAGAGAGAGAGAGATATACAAAAAATGGATGGAAGGACAGAAATTGAGAGAGAAAGGGAAAAGTAAGGGTATGTAGTGAAGGTAAGAGAAAAGATGGGAGAGTGGGAAGGTTGGGAAAGGAAGGTTAGAAGGAGCAAAGTAAGAAGGGAAAAGGAGTGAGGGAAGGTTGAGGAAGGAGGGTTAGAAGGATGGGAGTAAGATAATTTATCAACTTAAGGCTCCCGTGCTTTTTTCATTTGCTTTTTAGGTGTCAAATGAGTTTTCTGAGCAACACACAGCTGCTGATGACCAGTGAGTGGCAAAACTGTGTGCAAGAGGTCGAATTAGATGTGAGGGAAATGGTCACCTATCTTGGACTTTGCGATGCTACTGGGGGTAGCACCTTTGAAGGCTATCGTCTGAATGTTAGAGTCATACGTCCCCAGGGTGTGATATTTGACGGGAAAGATTTTGTGTATATTGGGCTTTACAGCCAAATGGCAATTCTCAAAGTAGATACCGACACAGGATATACCAAGATGTTTGCGTCAACACCTGAAAAAGTTCGCTACTTGGCTTTCTCGCAGGAGACTGGTAAACTACACGCAGTAGTAGATGATGGGTTTCTCTCATTTAATGTGTTCTTTGAGCCGCTTTATGACATGGGTGGGGCCATTCAAGGAGCCAGTACTGTCCTTGGTCCTTATGGGGCATCCACAGAACTTGAAGACGGAATCTGGATATTGGGAAATCCACAAAGAAACAGGTAATGCATCATTTAGTTGTTAGGGGTTGCTTTCATGTTGCTATAATGCTAATTACAACGAATTGCTCAGGAACGTTATTAAAGTATTCAGGTTAGTTGTTTGGCGCTGACTAAGCCTATATTCCTTACATCCGTATCCGTTTCTAGCTCCTCCAGTTGCAATATTACTCTAGCGCACCGCCATATGCCGCTGTCAGTATCTCAAGCACTGGGAGTTACAAAAGGCATCATATGGGTATTAGCCCTCTACTAACGCATAGCACTTTCAGCATACGAAGAAACCAGATGTATAACTCGCTGGGTTACAGCACTGTTTCCTTACCACAGGCTGACGGTGACTGACATCAGAACGAAGGAGTCAATTCATATATGTAACGGAAATGGTGCACTGAGACCAGGACACCCTGAAACATGTGAAACAACATGGCCACTTGCTGTTGCTTATGTTGGAGATCATATCTACTTCGGCTATAGCAATGGTGATCGGAGTGGAGTCATGAGAATGAAAGGTAAGATATATTGATATTGGGACACTGAGATTGATTTTAATTTCTGTTGTAATTGACACCCATTTTGCAGTCTACAAGACTACACCATGCTACAGAAGAGGAAAGTCATGCTATCAAACATCTCCACAGCCATTGACCACACCCTGCATCTCCAGGGCGAACAACTGTCAACACAGTGGTGAGTTTCAAAGTTCAACATCCGATATTATGAAATATCTGATAACCACGACAGAACTTAAATGTGAGATGTCACACAAAGGCTTTGACCAATGTTACCAGGATATCTTCTATCTGTGAGCATGAGATGTATGTCATACAGAGCTGGGAAAAGTCACCCTCTCCGAAAGTCAATTCAAGTGTAAATTCGTTGTCTTTGGAGTCTAAATTCATTCTCAATTTATTTAGATGTCAGCAGTTGAAATGTCAAGTCAAGTCAGGAGTTAACTGATATTTTCTGAAGTTGAAGTCAAGTGTCAATTCATTTATACTGAAGTTTATGTGAACTCAATTGCATATAGCCCACCAAAAGCAAATTTGTAGGTATGGTACTAGAGCATGGACTAGAGGGACTGTTGTCACACTAGGTATCAAGCAACGCTTATGAATATAGTCAGCAATTATCTGCCAAGAATATCTAGTTTTACTTTACTCATGAGTCATGACTCATCCAAGAGCAAGAGTAGTGGAACTTATCATTCATTTATGGATAGGCATAGGCAAAACTAACCATGCTATGGTTATAGATGTGGTGCTGTTTTGCCCCTGGTAATGAGTAGTCAGTCCATTGGTACTTGTGGAGCAACAAAGTACAGACGGAGAAATAGGACTGTGCAGTGCGCCTAGCTGATGGAATCGGGCATCGAGTTGGAATTGCAAGCTAAAGTAAACTAAATTTTGCTGTTGTGCCCAAAATATCAGCTAAGTAAAGGTAGCATTATTCAATGATGTTCGGTAAGCCGTAAGCACTAGCTATCATCACTGTTTGATTCCTTCGAATACTATGCTACTACTAATTATGGTCGATGCAGTGCAAGTCTTTCATCAATGAAAGTCCAGTGGGGAGTCAATTCGTGGGTTTAGAGGGGAAGAGTCAATTCAATTCCAATTCAGAGGGTCAACGAGTCTAAAGTGACCACAAAGTGGTCAATTTAGCAGCTTGACTGACTGACTGACTTGAGTTCCCAGCTCTGATGTCATATATAGCAAGTCTCTACCCCTCTTTACCTGGAGCTTTCTGTATTGTTGCTGTCATATTTTGAAGCTGAAGTTGATATTATTGGTTTTATAATTTGTCCGTACAGCTTATTGATTAAATGTTGGTGAGCTCAGCCATTGCAGGATCTTAGCTGTAGGGGTCGGCGTTAGCTGTAGGGGTCAGGGCTCTGAGTTATGGCTTCTCAAAGTTTAGTAAAACTTAATCTCCAGTATTTCTGTTTCACGGAAATTGTCAGCAGTGATGGGTGTTCATCATACATGTAAATGCATGCGTTAGAAATTGTTCCTGAGCTCAAAACTGTATGAAACCAATGATTGAGCGTTTATTACTTCGCCAAATTTATTCCTAATTGTAACTAGAGGACGCTCCTCATAAGTGAGGTACTGGAATTCCCACCACTATAGACCTGTTCTCTCCATGGAATTCTTCCCCATAGCCTTGTCATATTTCATCACTTACCCTTGGTTCTCCTTCTGCTATACTCTCTAGCCAACTTTCTATAGGTCATCAGATCCTTTATCTTTCAACCTCTCATGTTTCTCAGCCGTAATAAAACTTTCTGAATGCTTAACTTTCAAGTAAGATATTTAGAATTCATAATTTTGTTGAACTTTTGGTCGATCTTTGCGCTTATACATGTACATGCAATTTGTACATGTGCGGATGTGCTCAAGAGCACATGCAGGCATTTATGTGTGGGCATGTTCACATCAACGGAAGGGTCAGAAAAGCAAAATGTATTTATCAATGACTACCAATTGAGCCTTACCAAGGTATTCATCATTAATCCCATAGCTTCAGAAGTTTTATAGCTATTCTTTCCTTGACAGAATTCAAACAGAACGCCGGAGTGCTGACATGTGGAGTCATAATGGATTCAGTCATTCTCAGCTCTGCCAGAATCTGCATTTTCAAATGTCTAGAGATGGATTCGTGTACAAGGGTGTGGTTCAACGCAGTAGATAGGATATGCAGGCTCATCGGCCATGATTATTTCCCTGGCTATTCTGCTTGTACTGATCCAACGTATTTCAAGCAATGGGTTAAGCTTGAGCAACCGTAAAACAGGATTTGATGGTGACAGAAATGTTAGCATTTCATTTCAAGATTTTCAGGAGGTAAAAAATCCAAGGAGATCCGATACATGGGAAGATAACTCCCATGTAAAGTATAATGAGTACAGTTACTGTGTGGAACTCCAATGAAAGCGATGATTTTTCATCACCATTTCTGCAGCTGTTGGACTGCTGCTATCAAATCAAGTTTCGCAGTATTTCCTGTTTCTACATGAGAAGCTCCAGTCACGTGAGTGGAGCAATTATTTCAGATATTTTTCCATCTCTTCAAAAGCGCTAACTAAACATATCACTTTTGTAGCAGTTACTTTGTACTATGATTAAAATGCGTTTGTTGGCTTTGCCGCTATATATCATGGTTTACATACAATCTCAGCAACTAGATGAAAGTCGCAGGACCAAAAATGTCCTACAACCACAAACTGAACTCAAAGCTCTTCCCTATACGTACTCTATTTGTTTAAAGCTGGTAATTTAGTAGCAGCTTGTTATTGAATATGGTAGTACCTTGCTTCTGCTAGTATTTGTTGTTGTTTATAACCCTAATTGAACTTTTCCTGACAGATGTCATTCTGCTGACCTCAATCAAGGTGTCCAGTTCTTGCACCATCAGAGGAGTTTTTGTTAATTATAGTATTCGAGTGTCAGCTAAGGACATTGCTATGCCGATATATCAGTATGCAGATCTTGAATTTACTTCCTGTCATGCTAATATCCCTCCAAACAAAGGTATCAATACTGAGATTAGTGTCATGTCTGCTGTATATACGTGTACATAAATTGATTAGTGGTGAAACAATGCATTGTACATTCAATCCATCGCTGATTATTTACCAAACAATGCATCGACGATTAGTGATTGTCTCCAAAATTGATTATCTCTAGGCTCAGAATGTGTTTTGATCCCTCTTTCACTTAAGAAATGGAACCACAGTGCTTACGTATGTCGCCACAGCTCATTATACATATGCTTTTATAATTTTGATTACTACATCTGGAATGGTATAGTTCTTACTTGCTTGTGATCTTCTTGCTGCCAGAATGCATAAGCATAGTTATTCATCTTATGAATTCGGTTGTTGAAAAAACGAAATAATTGAATCGTCGATTATGTAGAGTCAATAATTGAATCAAAACCCAGAATTCTAAAGCGTTTTAATAGTTTTAATACTGATATGAATGTTACCATTTTAAATTGTAAGCAAGGTAACAAATCTTGGCTTTCGCCACTCTCCCGTCAATATCCGTACGTATGTCCGCACATGTGTCACATGCATGGATGTCGACAGGAGAATGGCGAAAGCCAAACTTTATTGCAATTCTATTTGTTGGTGAAGTCTCGTGTTTTGCCTGGTGGCTGCTACTGCTCTTCTATTTCACAGATATCTTACAATCCACTTTTTACCATCTAAAGTAAACAATCACTTGCTCATTTATTGAAACAATGATTAATAAACATGACTTTTTTGAAAGCTCAGTAGTGAGATAACTTTTGCTCCTTTGGAACATCCTGAATGAAGGCCCGAGAGTGAAGAGAGATATTCCATCGATTAGCTGGGAGGTCTATCGACTAGCCTGATTGACTTCAAATGAGAACAGTGCACCATAAATGACTAGGTATAATACTCTTGGCTGTCATTTCAGATTGGCAGCAGTCAGCTTCATTTGACATCTGCCAGTTTAAACTGGCATTTGCCAGTTTGAGTTTGCATGTTAGACACATCAGCCTATCAATCTCATTCCAAAGGAACAAAGTAAACATAGCGGTAGAGTTATAGCATAAGTACATAAACCTAAGGATGTATCATTTCACAAGGTCAAAGAGTGCCTATCGTCTTTGTTTAATCAATGTAAACAAAACAGGGCTTTCACCTCTACATGCCTGATAGGGAGTAGCGGTAGCTCCAATTGTGGGCGTAATTTCTACTATACAGCAGACGGTTTTAAAAGAGAACGAAACCTTTGTTGTTGCTTTACGTCTCGCTTGAACTATGGTGGAGACCACAATCCTAAATTCCAATAGACTGCACCCTCAATCAATGCCTAGGTCATTGCATAATGGGCTTATATTTTAGCACTCTCCATTGGAAACTCTAGAGTTCTTTGGAAATGTTGTCAGCCTGATTGCCATGCATACATGCGAAGCTACTCAGAATTAGGGCACCACTTAGAGCAGGAAGCATGACATTCACATTTGAATGCCGGACTGAGAGCCAAATGAAATTGGCACGCAGTTGAAACTGTGAGCCAACTGGTACTGAGATTCTGCTCTGCGGGTTCGAAAGAGAGCAATCATTGATGTAGCTGCATATTTCTTACAGGGACTGCATTCCCTCCTGTCACCTATCATCGCTAAGTACTGAACGCATCACATACATCAGATCTGAGTACAGAAACGTTCAATGGATATATTCAACTATCGTGCTAATCAGGAGCAGCCCAAAGTTTAAACATAAAGTATAACACAGATTCTAATATTCTATGGGGACAGGAATATGCTTGCGTTGCTTAGCTGAGAATGGGTCACAGTATCACAGATATGCAGGATTCGTGTAGAAGACCTGGTAGAATGTAGATTTTTTCACAGGTCAACCCAAGTGTGAGACTTCATGGAAAGTCTTTTGGTGCTGAATTCCACGATGTGCCCAATTAAAGGACTTGATTGCAACTCCAGCGAAGTTGAACCAATTGAGTATCCGCTAGTTTAGTAGAGTGGATACTTCAATAATTGTGTGAAACTGTATTATTACTATCCTTTGATACTGTTGTCTTCCAGTTTCTGTGAGTTTCCGTCCACCGCATGACCTTTGCCAAGTCTTTGATAGTCTACATAAGAAAACAAACACGAAACTAGAATTTATATTTGCTTCCCACAGCCGTGACTCATTGCCACCATCTCAAGCTTGATTTGATTGCAACGAACTACTAACACACCACGTAATACCGATTATGCCACGATGATTCATATTATTACCAAAGATTCAGTGTTTTCGAGAACTTACCGAAGTGACCATTTTGGACCTGACACTCTTTTCTGAGCCCCACTGTGATGAGCGCTACAACTAATAAAATAGATGAAGTTTTTCATTTATTAACAAACTGCGGGCTAGTAAGATAGGTTGCGTTGGCATTAGAAGCTTACCTATGCTGAGAATGCAGATTGATACTGAGACAATCACAACCAATTCAGAATTCTCATATGAAAGGTTTGATATCAGTTGACTCAAGTCTTGGCTTTCTGCTCTATCTACATTCTTTCTCTTAGGCTTCATTTCATTTCCTTTCGCAGTTGCTACCAATTCCACCGTGGACGATGTAATGGAGGCCGGTTGAGAAGAAGTCATTTCACTTGTTGACTGGCAATAGCCTTTGAGGTAACCTAAAAATTACGTGTGGAGATTAGTCACAACATTGTTCCCATCAGGTGCTAAGTGAGACAGATGTGTCTACAGGCCAAAATTTAGGTAGTACATATAACACTACCAAATGACCAAGCCGGCTAGTGACCCTTGTGCTCTATCCAGATGTTGATCGCTGATACCTGGACACTCGCTCACAGATACCAGTAGTATCCATAGCTGGTCAATAACCGCCTGCTTCAGGAAGTAAGGTGTTGAGTGTTTTTTACCTGGGCACTTGTTTTGGCATTGACTCTCATCCAGAGAATTCACACGCATCCCATTGCATATAGATTGGCAAGGAAAGTCAAGCTCCCACTGGTCCTCATGGTAACAAAGGCGCTTGAACTGGGCGTCGTCGATATCTGTGCAGTCACTGCTTGTTAGTCGCACATCCTCTTGACACCTCCAAACACTGAAATGTGCAACGGATGAGTGAGTTATAAACCTGTAACAGTAAGTTGAATGAGCTGTATATAGCCCCTTACCTGTATCTGTTAGAAGCTATTGGTTGAGCTGTAGCAACAGTGATGACAAAAGGAATCCATAGGGTTGGTCTAATACTCTTGAACATGCTCTTTTCTGTTGACGTTGCGATCACAGCTTCAGTAAGAAATCTATCTGATGTGGTAGGAGAAAGTTCAGGCACTTTATATACTTGATTAATCAATGATCGGTTTACCAAGGGGTATTTCCAAGATGAAGAATGGGTCTTGGATTGGCATTGTGATAGCATATGATTACGATTTGGCAAAATTCCCAGTTTTCTTAATTTTGGATGCAGGGCACCACTGTGTTGGCTAGCCAAGATATTGAGAGATTTTAGGTATAATTAAATAATAATATTTTGCTGCGTAATAAGTGATACAAGCCACATGACCATTGCTATGACAAGAAAATGGGTTTTTTTCCTTCTCCCATTAATATTCATGCATCAGCACGTGCAGGAGTGAGCGGGAGTGTGCGGGAGTGAGCGTAGTTAGGAGCGGGAGTGAGAGCAAAAATCAACAGGAGAATGACAAGGGCTAGAAAACCTTTCGCTCAACCTACCTAACAAGGCATGAAAAACTAGAGCAAAACCTCAGCGCAGATGTGAGAGTAATAGTCACTGTACCGATAAGCCAATAAACTAATTCCAATTGCGATTCTGAGCTTAGCTTGCAGTGTGCGCGTCAGTTGCCAAATATCCTGTCCAGACAACGCACATGACTCATGGAGTTCCCATAGGGATTTCTCCCACTGATAATTATTCCAATGGCCAACAACATGGTTTTTGTCATTCTCCTGTTGATTTGACTTGCACACTCCCGCTTACTGCGGCACATTCCCGCACATGCTGATGCATGAATATCGACGGGAGAACGACAAAAGCAATAACATTCACGGGGCAATCTCGACATCTATTTCGTTCCTCGTCCCTTTAATGCATGGGATGCTCTCTGTTCCAGAGGTATCGCAATTTCGCCATGCTTTACTATCTTACCGCTGGTGTTACGCTAGTACAAAAGCTGCCAATAGGACGATTAGTGTGAACTAAACTCAGCATAACACTTGCATAACATTTATGAAACACTGGCGCATGAAACAACTGCGCCTACCAATAGGAGAGTAAAAACTGACATAATTTCAATTAGAAATTATCTCACCAAGATCCTAAGCTGCTTCAATCCAATTTGTTTCAAGAAATCATGTCAAGACAGTATGAAATAGCCACACATTTTTGTGCCCCCAAGCTGTGAAGCGGCAAGTGTGATAAGTGAGAACATCGTTAACAGAGTTGCAGCGTGTTTCTCACCAATTTACTGCCATAGTGAAGATTACACTCGATAATGCATCATAGTTGTGCTCAGAAAACCTGAAGAGTACGATATGAAGAGCGGAATTGAGAAGAGGAAAGCAGGCCATGTTGTGGAGGTGCACACTTTTTAGATTATACCATCCATGAAAGCGTTATTTGAATGCTGGGATAATGAGGCCGGAGTAGCTATTGGGTGTTTGTCCTGGATCTTTTCCGAAACTGTAAAATACAGTTCTTGCTTGTCTGGATCGGGCTGTTCAGGAATGCTTTAATGATGGAAAGGTTTATAGAACTCATTGCTGATGGCGTATCTGCTTATGCACACACTGTGAGTCAATTGTGTCTGAACAAACATTGAACAGGTTTGGTATTATGCACTAATGGTGAAAGAAAACAATCGTCTACTGTTGAGTTATTGTTGTTACATTGATTTCCCTGCTGCCAAATAAGTTGACGGTTGCTTTGTTTCTACTGTGTGAAACTATCATTGACTTGAACAAAGAAATTGGAATATCCAGGCTATGGGAACTCCATAGCTGGGAATTCCATATCCTGGATATTCCAACTCATTTAACACCATGAGTGGTAATACAAACATGGTCGTTATCTAGAAATTTACCGGTCATTTGTCAACTTAAGCCCAGCTCCTTAGGAGCAAAGGTAAGTTGTAGCAAATTAAGCTATTACCAGCCTAAATACTTGAAGACTTGGAACGCAGTAATCAGCGCTCTACTGTGTTCTGTTAGAAATATATACAGGTAAACCGGCAATGCATTCACTGTTTTTATGGCTACTACTAGTGGCAGTTTCCTCTGCTCAAGTTTCCCCACCAAGGTAAGGAAGCCTCTCTTACATCATTGGACTGTTGCTCATTGCAATTGGTTTTATCTGTCCGGTACTTCCCAGATTGCAGTGTGATGACATCGTTACCTCGGCGCAATGCTTTAACGAGGGAGAAAGGCTGGTAACAATTGGCTGCTACCATGATGATCAGAACTACATGTACTATACATGTTTTTCGCTGTGTAACAACCTTGTTATCAACTCCCTGCAGTATGGAGTCTGTCCAGACAACTGCCCAGGTACGGGAATACGTTTCATGCAAACTCATGAGTGACGTGGTTGGCTCAGTATGTTCTTTTGCACCAAAAGGAGCAAGATAACAGTGATAACCATTACATCCGTCCTACTGCTGCCAAAAACGATTTTTCTACCTGCCCTCCCTCCAGCCCTCCCACCTGCCCAGCTACCACCCCACCTACCTACCTACCTAGACACCTACCCAATCATCCACCAAGCTATGTAACCACCCAAATTTCTACGTACCACACATGGACCTCTGTAATTACTTATCTTCCAGCTTGCGTGACTACACTCCGCCTGCCTGCCCACCCGTCTGATGCAATTTTGATATTTCCAGCTTACACGACGTATTCATTTTTCAGTTCCTTCCTAGTAGCTGAAAAATCCCCACCTACCTTCACTTCATCATCTTAACATGTTCCACAATTCAATTTAGTGTATTTGACAAAGCACTGCAACACTGGAGAGGATATCCATCATGCTGAGACCAGCAAAAACTACAATCTGTACTGGCTCTTCCTCCTCATCCTCCCTATTCCAGCTGCATTGACTGTTGGATTGATAATCCAGAGGAAATGTAAAAAGCAGCACAAATACTGTCCAAAGAGATTTCTCAGTGAGTCCTTTTTCCTTTTCATGCAATATCTGGATAACTTTATTCATCGTGAGGAGAAGGCTTTCCATTACTCACCTTTGGTTTTTCCACCTCTTACAAAATCCCATTGGTAATTGTGCAACTGATTGACAATGGCTAACCTGCCGGGTCGAGATGACAGTGGCAGAATGTCCAAAAAACCATGCAATGGGTTTTTCCAGAAGCATAAAATCCTGTGGCTGTTTTTAACATATTTTGCCCCTGTGGCTGGGCAAACAAGCTGGCAGCTGACAGCTTGTGATGGTGGCCACTTTGAAGGTCATAGCGTTGGTCATGGCTGCATGCCCTGACTTTGCGTACAATTGCAACATAAAGGAGGCCAGTAGTAACGAGTATGGAACGACTTGTGAAACTACTGTAGAACCACATTTAATAGCTACTGTCTGATGGTCAAATGAGTGGTGACAAAAATGTATCGCTATCTTTTGAGCTTGCTACAGAAATGACACGCATTGCATCTTATATAGTAGTCATCTTCCTATTTATGGGATCGCAGATTTGATTGCTATCATCCTTGCTCCTTGATTATTTTGAAGAACACACGGCTTTTGTCACTATCTCATTGATATGTGTGCATATGAGCACGCATGAGCGCCCTCATTCCCGTACATATGCAGGCATGCTCCTGCATGTGCTCTCGCGTACATCACCACAGGTGGGGCTCATGCACGAGCATTCCTGCTAACTCCCGATACGCGTGCATGTGCTGCATACAAGGATGTCAACGGGAGAATGACAACAGCCAACAGCCGGAAATGTTAACATTTCTATCTCTACCAATTTCTGTTCTATAGTAATTTAGGTTATGAATTTGGTATCAACCTAACCATGCTTGGACAAATACTGTCCAAAGAGATTTCTCAGTGAGTCCTTTTTCCTTTTCATGCAATATCTGGATAACTTTATTCATCGTGAGGAGAAGGCTTTCCATTACTCACCTTTGGTTTTTCCACCTCTTACAAAATCCCATTGGTAATTGTGCAACTGATTGACAATGGCTAACCTGCCGGGTCGAGATGACAGTGGCAGAATGTCCAAAAAACCATGCAATGGGTTTTTCCAGAAACATACAAACCTGTGGCTGCTATCAACATCGTTCGCCCCTGTGGCTGGGCAAACAAACTGATAGCTGACAGCTTGCGATGATGGCAAGTTTGAAGGCCATAGCTTTGGTTACGGCTGCATGCCTTGACCTTTTGTACAATTGCAACATCAAAGAGGCCAGTAGTAACGAGTATGCAAGGAACTGCTAGTGAAACTACTGTATAACCATATTAATAGCTACTGTCTGATTGTCAAATGAGTGGTGACAAAAGTGTATCGCTATCTTTGGAACTTGCTACAGAAATGACACGCATTGCATCTTATATAGTAGTCATCTTCCTATTTACCGGATCACCATTGTTAGATTGCTATCTTTGTTGCTCTATTATTTTGAAGGACATGCGGCTTTTGTCATTCTCCTGTCAATATGCATGCGTATGAGCACGCATGGGCACGCTCATTCTCGTACATATGTAGGCATGGTCCCGCATGTGCTCTCGCGCATCCCGACGTGTGGAGCTCATGTACAAGCATTCCTGCTCCCTCCTGATACGTGCGCATGTGCTGCATACAAGGATATCGATGGGAGAATGACAAAAGCCGGAAATGTTAACATTTCTATTTCTATCAATTTTTCTTCTACAGTAGTTGAGGTTTTGAACAGGTATCAACCTAACCATGCTTGTATACATGCCTCAGGCTGCCTCTGGAAGAGAAATTATGATGAGACTATATCATTTCGTAAGCTTGAAAATCAGGACTTACAGAATGACCAATCAGATACAAATGAAGGTAAGTGTCGTAATCAAGGCATGTAATTTTTGCATTTTGTACTCTTATGTCAGTATGCGCGCCTGTGTTACACCGCATTTAGTCCGCGATTAGTAATGGCCCGCATGCCAATATAAGAGTAAAAAATGGCGTAATTTACTCCATAATCACTTTAGTGTCATAAACCTTGTGAAGCCTGGAGGTTTTTTCAAAAATGTCTGAGAACACAATAAGGACCGAAACTTGCAACAATTTCAAATTTCTTCTTCTCGTGCCCTCTCACACAACCTCTGATCAAACTTGCACTGCGGTTACCGCAAATGCTTTCTCAGCTTATGACCTGCTCTTTATGCATTAATAGGGGAACAAACAAACTCTTTGCCATAACCAGTTGTGTCTCAGCCCTAGACTGAGAAATAATGTGGGAAATAAAGTTCGCTAGAAACACTTTCCATTTTCCAATCTCTGTCACATAATACCATTGAATTGACTGCTCCTCACTCACCATCGTCCTCCTGGGCTAGTTGAACAGTAGTCTCACTAAAATCATAAAAGCTACACAAAGTAGTAATAATAATAATAATAATAAAACGCATCGAGCTTAACAAATATCGTCATTAATACCATTTCATGAAGATTAGCAATCAACCACACAGAGTCTTATTTCAGCATGAGTGTCAATGCATGCATGCAAGTGTTATGGTTCATTACCACGAAAGCGTACGAAGTACAGACTAAAGCCGATTTAATGCCGGCATAAGAGTTAGATAAGCCGACAATGGTAGACATCCATTGTTCGCTATTTCAATTATTGCATTTTCTCTAGTGCCCTCAGCAGTAGCATATAAAACTAACACATAACTCACCCGGCAATAGCTGCAGATGATAGCTAACACCATTCTAATGTCTTACTTCTGATTTTGGCCTGTAGAAGCTGATGAGGGAAGAAGTGATGATGATACGTTTGCAGAACCAGCATCAGATGGTGCCATATCCTTTTCTTCAAGCTCAACAGTCAATGACAGTGCGGCATCGACCTCGACAGGTTCACATGGTACGCATAGTTTAATATTATGAAGTAACCCTTGTGGTCATTAAGCTCTGATATGTATATTAAGCATACTTGGGCAGCACATTCGGCTCCGAAAGCGTGACTAGCTTCACGCGCTATAAAACCCTCGGCTTTGGTTGACCACATCTGGGAAAGTTAGCGCTAGCGCTTCACAGCATCATAAATAACTTGTGTACTTGGAATGCGGTAAACAATAAGCAAACGCTCTCATCTGTGTCGCCGAATATGATGACAAATGCGGAATCTTTCAATTAAATATAATAATAATAATATATAATAATAATATAATAATAATATAATAATAATAATATATAATAATAATAATATAATAATAATATAATAATAATAAT
>ERZ1740065.870-NODE-870-length-17214-cov-4.969637_pt1 | contig 17214 bp, 9 predicted proteins | sample MGYA00581738_ERZ1740065 | MGnify/ENA primary metagenome ERZ1740065 (study PRJEB43018, sample SAMN04849749) | marine metagenome | isolation source: floating plastic debris | place: Pacific Ocean | collected 2008-09-01 | study: EMG produced TPA metagenomics assembly...
GCTGCTTCGCAGGGCGGGCCTTAGCATTGCCGCTTACGTCAGCCAGGTGGGGGATTTCGTTGGCATCGAGAGCCGCAATCAACTGTTTATCGCCCAATCGGTCGATGAACGGGGCATTACACACTACGCCGAACGGGCCGTAGCCTACGGACTCGACCAGGTGGGTTTTTCCACCCAAGCCGCCTTCTTTGACTACGACCTCGATGGCGATCTCGACCTCTTCCAACTCAATCACTCCATCCACGCCAACGGTACCTTCGGTCAGCGCAAGAGCTTTCTGGGCACCAAGCACCCCCTAGCGGGTGATCGCTTGCTGCGCAACGAGGGAGGGCGCTTCGTGGAGGTGACCGAGTCGGCGGGGGTCTACAGCAACGCCATTGGCTACGGACTGGGCGTGGTGGTTTCCGATCTGAATCTCGATGGTTTTCCCGACCTCTACATCGGCAACGATTTCCACGAAAACGATTACCTCTACCTCAACCAGGGCGACGGCACCTTTCGCGAGGTCCTGACGGAGCAAATGATGCACACCAGCCGCTTTAGCATGGGCGTTGACGCGGCGGATCTGAACAACGACGCACAGCCCGAGATTATTTCGCTCGATATGCTGCCTTACGATCCGTTCATCCTCAAGAAATCGGAAGGCGAGGATGCCTACGGCACCTTCCACTTCAAGTTGGGCTACGGCTACAATCACCAGTATGCCAAAAACGCCCTCCAGCTCAACAACGGCAACGGGACCTTTAGCGAGGTGGCCATGGTCGGGGGTGTACACGCGACCGACTGGAGCTGGGCCCCCCTCTTTTTCGATTGGAACAACGACGGCTATAAGGACCTCTTTGTCTCCAACGGCATTCCCAAACGGATGAACGACATCGACTACATCAACTTCGTATCGGGCAAGGACATCCAGGCCAAGATTCGCATGGGAAATTTGGAGCAAAAGGATTTGTCTTTGATCGATAAGCTGCCGGAAATCAAATTGCCCAACAAGCTTTTCCAGCAGGATGGGCGGCTGCAATTTCAAGACCTGGAGGCGACGATCACCAACGATCAGGCGGGTTACTCCAACAGCGTGATTTATGCCGATCTCGATGGCGATGGCGATTTGGACTTGGTGACCAACAACATCAACGAACGGGCTTTTTTGTACGAAAACAAAACGGGGGACGCCGGGGAGAACGTCTACCTCTCGCTGCACCTGGAAGGGACGGCGGACAACCGCCGGGCGATCGGAGCGAAAGCCATTGCCTTTCGGGGAGCGGAGCGGCTGGTGTTTGAAAAATACCCGGTGCGCGGCTTTCAGGCGAGTATGGAAATCCCCTTGCATTTGGGCTTGGGAGCTGGGTCCGACTTTGATTCCCTCGTACTCATCTGGCCGGACATTACCTACCAATACTTGACGATGCCGGTCGATGGGCAAGACCTGACGGTCCGCTACCGGGAGGGCCTGCCCCCTTTCGATTACGAACAATTGCGCAAAGCCCGTCCGGCGCTCCGCGAGTTGGAGGACATCACCACTCGTACCCAAGCCGCATACCAGCACGTGGAAAATCCCTTCGTAGAATTCAATCGCGAACCGCTCATCCCCCACATGACCTCCTCGGAAGGGCCCGCCCTGGCCATTGGCGATCTCAATGGGGACGGTCGGGACGACATTTTTGTGGGGGCGTCCAAACGCGAACGGGCGCGCCTCTTACTGCAAGATGACCGGGGACAATTTACGACCTCCGAACCGGCTCTCTTTCGCCAGGACAGTATCTACGAAGACGTCGATGCCCAAGTGGTTGACGTCAACGGGGATGGACACCTGGATCTGTTGGTGGCCAGCGGGGGAAACGAATATTACAACGAATCGCCCTACCTACAGTCGCGTCTGTACCTCAACGATGGTGCGGGCAATCTAACTCGTAAGGAGGATGCCTTTGAGGGCCTGTACCTGACGGCGGACTGTCTGCTTGTCGAGGATTTTACGGGGGATGGTTTTCCCGATCTGTTTCTCGGGGCGCGGGCCGTACCCTGGGCCTACGGCGAACTGCCCCAATCCTATCTCTTGGCCAACGACGGCACGGGAAAGTTTAGCGACGTTACTGCCGACTACGCACCCGATTTGGCGAAGGTCGGAATGGTGAAGGATGCGGAGTGGTATGACTTGGACCTCGATGGTGATCGCGATCTGATCGTGGCAGTAGAGTGGGGCCCCATTTACCTCTTCGAACGCGAGGCCGACCAATTTCGGCGCCGGCATTTGACCGACCGTTGGGGCTGGTGGAATTTTGTACTGCCCGCCGACTTTGACGGGGATGGCGACATCGATCTGATCGCGGGCAACCTGGGGCTCAACAGCCGACTCAAAGCTTCCGACGCGGAGCCCCTGCGGATGTACTACTACGATTTTGATGGCAATGGAAAGAAGGAACAAATCGTCACGTACCACCTGCTGGGTAAGGAGATTCCTTTTTCCAATATGATGGAGATACAGAAACAACTGCCCAGTCTGAAAAAGAAATACCTCAAGGCCGTAGATTTTGCACAGGCCAGCCTGGACGAACTCTTCTCCGCCGAAAAATTAGGTGCTGCCCAAGTACTGCGCGCCAATTTTATGGAAACCGCCAGCCTCATCACCCAGGGGGACGGCCGCTTTGTCACCCGGGCGCAGCCCCACGAGGCCCAGTGTACCTCCTACCAAACCGCTCGGGTCGTCGACGCCAATGGCGATGACCTGCCCGACGTTCTACTCGGTGGCAACTACTACGACAACAACATCCAGATGGGCCGGCTCGATGCCGATTATGGCTCCATCCTGGTCAACCGTGGGGACGGCCGTTTTGAGATCAGCCCCTGGAACGGACTGAGCATCACCGGCCAAATCCGGCACATCCAACCGATTCGGATTGGGGCGGAGGATGCCTTTGTCCTGGCCCGTAACGACGAAAGCCTCAAAATTATTCAGTTCAAATAAACTCTCCCAACGTGAAAAACCCCATTCTGTACTTCTTACTTTTGTTGGCCTTCCCGATGGGTGCTCAGGACTACACCAATTCCCCCTGGCACCTCACCGCTACCGATATTGATCCCAATAACTACTACGGCATCACCGTGGCCAATGGCATCATCGGTATCGTATCTTCTCCCGAACCCATGAAGGTGAAGGACGTGGTGCTCAATGGCGTTTACGACTACTACCAACGCGGTCGGGTTTCCAATATCCTCAAGGGGTTTAACCACGTCAATATGGACTTGGATGTGGATGGGGAGCGTTTGCACCGGGGTAACATTACCGCTTATACCCAAACCTTAGATATGCAGAAAGGGGCCCTCACGACGACCTTCCAGTTGCCGGGCAAGGTCGAGGTGAGTCATACCCTGATGGCCCTGCGCCACCTGCCTTACACCTCGTTGATTACGGTGGAGGTGCGTGCCCAGCAGGATGTCGAAATTACCGGTATCAGTACCATCGAAGCGCCCAATCACCTGGCGGAGGTCCGCAACTACTACGCGGAAATCGACCGCCCCCACGTCACCATTCCCCTGATGACCTCCGTGGCGCGGAGCCCTTCCGGTCGCCAGCTGGTGGCCGCCTCCAACAGCTTTATCTTTCCCGAAGCCCACGGCAGCGAACCCCGACTGATTCACGAAGACTGGGACTACAACCGCCACCTGGCCAAGTTCTCCAAAAAGATTAAGGCCGGTACGACCTACCGCTTTAGCGTGGTGGCCTCCACCTGTGCCTCGGAACAATACGAAGATCCCCACAACGAAGCCGAGCGACTGACCATTTACGCGGCCCTCGAAGGCTACCAACGCCTGATCGACCGCCACGAAGCGGCCTGGTCCAAGCTTTGGGAAAGCGACATTGTACTCGGTGGGGACCTCACCAGCCAGCGCGACATCCGCGCCGCCCTGTACCACCTCTATTCCTTCGTCCGGGAGGGTACGGCCTTTAGCTTGAGCCCCATGGGCTTATCGGGCTTGGGCTACAACGGTCACGTTTTTTGGGATACCGAAATGTGGATGTACCCCCCACTGCTGATGCTACAGCCCGAGCTGGCGCGTTCGCTGCTGGAATACCGCTACGAGCGTTTGGAGATGGCCAAGCAAAATGCCTTTGCCCACGGCTACGACGGCGCGATGTATCCCTGGGAGTCGGCGGCGGATGGCTCGGAAGATACGCCCGTTTGGGCCCTCACCGGTCCTTTCGAACACCACATTACGGGTTGCGTAGCCTGGGCCTTTTGGAAATACTATCAGGTGACCAAGGACCAGCAGTGGCTGAGCGATCGCGGCTTTCCCGTGCTGAAGGAGGTGGCCGACTACTGGGTATCGCGCGTGGAATTGGGGGAGGACGGCCAGTACCACATCAATAACGTGGTGGGTGCGGATGAGTACGCGGAGAATATCGACGACAATGCCTTTACCAACGGGGTGGCCATCGAATCGCTGCGCTACGCGGCGGCGGCGGCCCGCGTGCTGGGGGCTCGGGTCAACCCGGACTGGGAAAAGGTGGCGGCGGGTATCCCCATCCTCCAATTTCCCGATGGGGTCACCCGCGAGCACGCCAGCTACGCGGGAGAAACGATCAAACAAGCCGACGTCAACCTGTTGAGCTATCCCTTACAAGTCGTCCGCGAGGAAGACCGCGTGCGCCAGGACCTGGCCTACTACGAAAAGGTGATGGACCCCCGCGGCCCCGCCATGGGCTACTCCGTCCTCTCGGTACTCTACAACCGCCTGGGCAATACCGAAAAGGCCAGCGAATTGTTCCAACGAGGCTACCGTCCCAATCAAGTACCTCCCTTCGGCGTCATCGCGGAAACGGCGGGGGGAACGAATCCTTATTTTGCTACCGGGGCAGGGGGAATGCTCCAGGCGGTCCTTTCCGGTTTTGGGGGCCTGGAGATTACCGATGAAGGGATCATCCAGTTGGAAACGGGGATTCCCGCCAGTTGGAAAAGCCTAAAAATCACCGGCGTAGGCCGCGATGAGGCGTCCTTTACCATTGATTGAAAGGTACAGCATCTCCTTACCATAATACCAACATCGTGTTTCTAATCGGCTACGACCTCGGCAGTTCTTCGATTAAAGTGAGCCTCCTCGACGCCAACAGTGGCCGTTGTGTGGGGGTGGTCAAATATCCCGAGGAGGAAATGCCGATTGCGGCTCCCCAGCCGGGTTGGGCCGAGCAGGACCCCGAGCTGTGGTGGGAATACTGCGGCATCGCCACCCGCCAGTTGTTGGCCCGCTACGCGGTCGCTCCCGAGGCGATCGCCGCCCTGGGCCTGGCCTACCAGATGCACGGGCTGGTACTGGTCGATGACGCCCACCGGGTCATCCGTCCCGCCATCATCTGGTGCGACAGCCGTGCGGTGGAGATTGGCAAACGGGCCTGGGAAGCCCTGGGCCGGGAAGCTTGCTTGCAACACTTGCTCAACTCCCCCGGCAACTTTACCGCCTCCAAACTCAAATGGGTCCGCGATCACGAACCCGACCATTACCGCCGGATTCACAAAGCCATGCTGCCCGGCGATTACCTGGCCATGAAAATGACCGGGCACATCCGCAGTACCCTATCCGGTCTGTCCGAGGGCATCTTCTGGAATTTCACGGAAAACGATCTTGCCCACCGCTTGCTCGACCATTACGGTTTGGAACCCTCCTTATTGCCCGAGCTCGTGCCCACCTTTGGGGAGCAGGGCCAATTGACGGCCTCCGCTGCGGAAGCGCTGGGACTGCGCGCCGGTATCCCCCTCACCTACCGGGCGGGTGATCAGCCCAATAATGCCTTGTCGCCCAACGTCCTGCGGCCCGGTGAGGGCGCCGCGACGGGGGGCACTTCCGGGGTGGTGTACGGGGTGCTGGACCGCTTGGCCTACGATCCCCAATCGCGGGTCAACAGTTTTGCCCACGTCAACCACCGGGCCGAGCGGCCGCGCATTGGGGTACTCCTGTGTATCAACGGGGCGGGTATCCAGTACCGCTGGATCAAGCAGCGGGTGGGAGCCGTGGGGCTGAGCTACTCGGAGATGGAGGCGCGGGCGGCGGCGGTGCCCATCGGATCGGATGGCTTGCGCCTGCTGCCCTTTGGCAATGGTGCCGAACGCGTACTGGGCAACCGCAGTCCAGGGGCACGGATCAACAACCTCCAGTTTAATCGCCACGGGGAGGAGCATTTGTTTCGCGCCGCGCTGGAAGGCATTGCTTTTTCCTTTGTCTACGGCGTGGAAATCCTACGCGATTTGGGTTTGGATTTGCGGGTCATCCGGGTGGGCAACGACAACTTGTTCCGCTCGGCGATTTTTGCCCAGACCATCGCCGCCCTGGTGGGGAGTCCGATTGAAGTGCTGGAGAGTACGGGGGCTACCGGGGCGGCCCGGGCGGCGGGAGTTGGGGTAGGTATTTACTCCGATGTGGCGGCGGCGCTATCCGGCGAGCGCATCCAGCAGACTTACCTGCCTCCCGCAGCGGCGGCTTACGCGGCGGCCTACGAAGACTGGCGACGAGATTTGGATCAATTGATTTAACGATAAAAACCACCATCAGATGAGTACAAGAGCACAAGTCGTACTGGGCGAACGCGAATTTTTTCCGGGTATTGGCCCCATTCCCTACGAAGGGCGCGAGTCGGACCAGCCCCTGGCCTTCCGCTGGTACGAGGCGGATCGCGTGGTCGGGGAGAAAACCATGGCCGAGCACTTTAAATTTGCCGTAGCCTACTGGCACAGCTTTGGCGGTACGGGAACCGATCCTTTTGGGGCGCCGACCCGTCAGTATCCCTGGCTGGTGGCGCGTGAGCCTCAGCTGCGGGCCCGCGACAAGATGGAGGCCGCCTTCGAGTTCATCACCAAAATGGGCATTCCCTACTACTGTTTTCACGACTTTGACTTGATCGAAGAGGGGCCCACCCTGGCGGAGTCGGCGCGACGGCTGGACCGCATCACGGACTACGCCCAACAAAAACAGGCGGCTTCGGGCGTAAAATTACTCTGGGGAACGGCCAACTTGTTTAGCCACCCCCGTTACATGAATGGGGCGGCTACCAATCCCGATTTTGCGGTGGTGGCCCACGCGGCGGCCCAGGTGCGCCGGGCGCTGGATGCGACCATCAAATTGGGGGGAGAGAACTACGTTTTCTGGGGTGGCCGTGAGGGTTACCTGAGCCTGCTCAATACCGATATGAAAACCGAGCTCGATCACCTGGCGCGCTTTCTCCATCTGGCCGTGGACTACGCCCGGCGCCAGGGTTTTGAAGGACAATTTTTTATCGAACCCAAACCCGCCGAACCCTCCAAACACCAATACGATTTTGATGCCGCGACGGTCATTGGTTTCCTCCGGGAGTACGACCTGCTCGATCACTTCAAACTCAATATCGAAGTCAACCACGCGACGCTGGCCCAACACACCTTTCAGCACGAGGTCCGCGTGGCGGCCGACGCGGGGCTCCTGGGCAGCTTGGATGCCAACCGGGGGGATTATCAAAACGGCTGGGACACCGATCAATTTCCCAATAATGTATACGAACTGGTGGAGGCCTTGCTGATCCTCCTGGAGACGGGCGGACTGCGGGGCGGTGGCATCAATTTTGACGCCAAGCTGCGCCGCAATTCTACGGACCCGGTCGATCTGTTTTACGCCCACATCGGTGGGATGGACGCCTTCGCCCGGGCCCTACTGGTGGCGCAGGACATCCTGGAGCATTCCGACTACCTCGCCCTGCGCCGCGAACGCTACGCCTCTTTTCAGAGCGAGGCGGCCCGGGCCTTTGCGACGGGACAATCTACCCTCGAAGACCTCAGCGCCTGGGCCCAGGCCAACGGCGAGCCCGAACCCCGCAGCGGACGACAAGAACGCTTCGAAAATATCATCAACCGCTACCTTTGATTCCGCCGAAGAGAATGGGGCTTCGCTTACTGACCCACCGGATTGGGAATCTTGATTCTTTATAGTAATTTTGTTGCGTTCATTATCCATCACCCTTTTAAAACCTATCCATGGAAACCTTGTCGATGAGCTCTCCCGATGCCAAGCTTTCGTTAAATTGTGCCGACAACATCCGCGTGCTCGCCGCCGCGATGGTCGAAAAAGCCAAGTCGGGTCATCCCGGTGGAGCGATGGGAGGAGCGGACTTTATCCACATCCTCTACACCGAGTTTTTACAGTACGACCCTACGGATATGGCCTGGCCGTTTCGCGATCGCTTTTTCCTCGATGCGGGACACATGTCGGCCATGTTGTACTCGGTACAGACCCTGCTGGGCAACTTTAGCATCGACGACATTCAAGCTTTCCGACAGTGGAAGAGCCCCACCCCCGGCCACCCCGAACTGGACGTGGCCCGCGGCATTGAAAACACCTCGGGGCCTCTGGGCTTGGGACACAGCTTTGGCATCGGCGCGGCCATTGCCGAGCGCTTCCTCGCCGCCCGTTTTGGCAGCGTGGTGGAGCACCAAACTTACCTGTACATCTCCGACGGAGGGGTGCAAGAAGAGATTTCCCAGGGGGCCGCTCGCATCGCGGGCTACCTGGGCCTCAGCAACATCATCATGTTTTACGACGCCAACGACATCCAACTCTCGACCGAGGTGGACGACGTCACCAGTGAGGACACCGCTAAAAAGTACGAATCCTGGGGTTGGCAGGTGATGACCATCGACGGCAATGATCACGAGGCCATCCGCCAGAGCATCCAGGCCGGTATCGAGGAGAAGAACCAACCGACGCTGATCATCGGGAAGGCGGTGATGGGCAAGGGCGTAGTACGGGAAGATGGGACTCCCTTCGAAGGGGAGGTCGAACTCCACGGCAAGCCCCTGGGCAAATCGAATGCTTCCTTTGCGAAGACCCTGGAGAACTTGGGGGCCGATCCGGAAAATCCCTTTGCCATTTTCCCCGCCGTGGCCGATTACTACGAACAAGTTAAGGTGCAAAAACAAGGAGCTGCCGCCCAACGCAAAGCCGCTTTTGCCGACTGGGAAAGCCAGCATCCCGAGCAAGCGCAAAAGCTCCGGCATTTCCTCTCGGGGCAGCTGCCCGAAATCGATTGGGCGGGGATCGACCCGAAGGCCAACGTCGCCAGTCGGGATGCCTCCGCTGCGGTACTCTCGGCCCTGGCGGATCAGGTAGAAAATATGATCGTCGCCTCGGCGGACCTCGCCAATAGCGACAAGACCGAAGCCTTCCTCAAGAAGACGACTGCCTTCCGTTACGGCAATTTCGATGGGGCTTTCCTCCAAGCCGGGGTGAGTGAGCTTACCATGGCGGCCCTCGCCACGGGGATGGCCCTCCACGGTGGCGTCATTCCGGCTTGTGCGACCTTCTTCGCCTTTTCGGACTATATGAAGCCCGCCATTCGCGTCTGCGCCCTGATGGAGCAGAAAGTGATCTTTATCTGGACCCACGATGCCTTCCGCGTTGGGGAGGACGGCCCGACCCACCAACCCATCGAGCAGGAAGCCCAAATCCGTTTGTTGGAGCAATTGAAGAACCATTCGGGACACAACAGCTTTTTGGCCTTGCGCCCCGCCGATGCCCACGAAACGGTGGCCTGCTGGCGCCTGGCCCTCGAAAACGACCACGGTCCGAGTGGCTTGATCCTGTCGCGGCAAAAGATTGCGGATTTGCCCGCCCGCGCTACGGACCGGGCCAGCGAGGCGGCCGCGGCCGCTCGGGGGGCCTATCTGGTCCGCGATTGCGAGGGCGAGCCCGACGTCATCCTGGTGGCCAATGGCTCGGAAGTGGCCACGCTGGTGGCCGGAGCGGCGGTGCTGAATCAGGAGCACGGTTTGAAAATTAAGATCGTATCGGCGCCGAGTGAGGGATTGTTTCGACAGCAACCGGAAGCTTACCAACAGTCGGTGCTCCCACCGGAGGTGCCCACCTTTGGGCTGACGGCGGGCCTGCCGGTCGCCCTCCGGGGTTTGGTCGGGACCCGAGGTAAAGTGTGGGGCTTGGACCACTTTGGTTATTCGGCGCCCTACACGGTGTTGGATGAAAAATTTGGCTTCACGGCGGAAAATGTCGTCGCTCAGGTGCTGGCGATGCTCGGTCGCTAGGCGGCGGTTGGTAAAGCGTAGGTTTCCGGCCTGGCACTAGGTTTGTGTTTTGTAGAAGAGCTTCGTAATTTTGTAAAAAAGCCAGCAATGATGAAGAATACGCTTTCTTGGGCCCTGCTCCTGGGAGCTGGGTTCCTTCTTTTCAACGCCTGTGAGGAGGTCAATCCCGATTATCCCCAGGAAGCCGATCGGGCGGAATTCATGCACCAGTCGATGAAAAAGTTGACGGATGTCATCGTCCACGATATTTTCTCCCCGCCCGTGGCCAGCCGGATCTACGTCTATCCCAGCGTGGCGGCCTACGAGGTGCTGCGTCACGATCACCCCAAGCACCAAAGCCTGAGTGGTCAGTTGAACGACCTGGCGTCCCCCCCAGCTCCGGTGGAGGGGCAGGAATACTGCTATCCCCTGGCGGCGCTCCACGCCTTTTTGGAAACGGGCAAGACAATGCTCTTCTCCGAACACCTGATCGAGGAATACCAGGATTCACTCTACGCCGAATTCCAAGCCATGCGGATGCCCCGCGCCGTATACGACCGCTCGCTGGCTTACGGCGCAGCCGTCAGCCAACACATCCTGTCCTGGGCCGATCGCGACCTGTACAAACAGACCCGCACCTATCCCAAGTACACCATTCCCGCCGACCCCGCCAAGTGGAAACCCACCCCGCCGGACTACATGGACGGCATCGAACCCGCCTGGAGTGAGATCCGGCTGATGGTCCTCGATTCGGCCAGCCAATTTGCTCCACCACCTCCCACTCCCTTCAGTACGGATGAAAACAGCCGCTTTATGGAGGAGACTCGGGAGGTATACCGCGCCGTCAAAGATGCTCGGGAAGAGGAAAGGGCCATCGCCAAGTTTTGGGACTGCAATCCCTACGTTTCCCACCATACGGGGCACGTCATGTACGCCACCAAGAAAATCACCCCCGGTGGGCACTGGATCAATATTGCCCGCATTGCGGCGGAAAAGGCCGACGCGGATTTGATGAAAACCGTGGAGACCTACGCTCGGGTATCCATCTCGCTATTTGACGGCTTTATCAGCTGCTGGGACGAAAAGTACCGCAGCAGTTTGGTCCGCCCCGAAACGGTCATCAACACCTACATCGACGAGAGCTGGCTACCCATCCTCCAGACGCCACCCTTCCCCGAACACACCAGCGGGCACAGCGTCATCAGCAGTGCGGCTGCCGTGGCCCTCACCGAGTTGTACGGAGCGGACTTTGCCTTTGAGGATACTTCCGAGGAGGAGTACGGCTTGCCTTCCCGTTCTTACACTTCCTTCTTCCAGGCTTCCGAGGAGGCGGCCCTGAGCCGCTTGTACGGCGGAATTCACTACCGACCGGCCATCGATTTGGGCGTGACGCAGGGGCGTGCCGTGGGCAAGCTGGTGCACGAACGGCTCCGGACCGGCTTGTAGCGCAGCGGTTCCGGGCAGGCGGTTTTCTGGTGAAAAATTCTATCTTGTGGTAAAGCCATTTGCCATGCCCCAACTTAATCAAAAACTGACCCTCTACGGACTTACCATGATTGCCGTCGGTGGCTGTATTGGGTCCGGTATTTTTCGTGCGCCCAACGATATTGTCCAAGCCGTTCCGAATGCCAGTCTGGTACTGATGGTTTGGGGATTGGGGGGCGTGGTGGCCCTCACCGGCGCCCTGACCCTGGCCGAACTCGGCGGGATGTTTCCCCGGGCGGGTGGCGTCTACGTTTTTCTGAAAGAAGCCTTTGGGGAGGTGGTGGGCTTTTTGTACGGTTGGGTAATCCTACTGGTCATCAACACCGGTGCCCTCGCGGCCCTCGCCCTCACCTTTGCCGACTACATGACCTTTTTTATCCCCCTCAGCAATTCGGGTAAAGTGGGCCTGGCCATCGGTACCATCGTCGTGCTGACGGCCATCAATCTGCGGGGGGTGAGTGTGAGCCAGTGGCTGGCCAATATCTTTACCGGACTCAAACTACTCGCCATTCTGGGCATCATCCTACTCGCCTTTACCCACTACGACAGCAGTGCCGTACCGATCGACTTTTCCCTACGCGAGCTCCCGCCCGATTGGCGAACCGGCATTCTGGTGGGCCTCATCGGGGTACTGTGGTCGATGGGGGGGTGGCACCATACTTCCTACCTGGCGGGGGAGGCCATCAATGCCAAGCGCAACGTGCCCCGGGCGATGGTGCTGGGGGTGCTGATCGTGACGACGACTTACGTACTGGTCAACTTGGCTTATATGATGCTATTGTCCCTGCCCGCCATTGCGGGTAGCTCGCGCGTGGCGGGCGATGCGGTGGCCACGGTGATTCCCTTTGGGGGGCGGCTGATGGCCCTGGTCATTGCGGTTTCCGTATTTGGTACCATTGGCATTTACACCATGTCCGCTCCGCGGATTTATTACGCCATGGCGGAGGATGGAGTGTTTTTTAAAGCCCTCAGTAAAATTCACCCCCGTTTTCGGACACCGGTCAATGCGATGCTCCTACAAGCGGCCTGGGCCATCGTCTTGCTCTTACTCTGGGGTAGTTTTGAAAAGCTCATCCGTTACGTCACCTTTATGGACATCATTTTTATGACCCTGGCTGGGATCAGTATTTTTATTTTTCGGCAGCGGCGCCCGGAGGCGGAGCGGCCGATCCGGGCCTGGGGCTATCCCTTTATTCCCGCCATTTTCGTTTTGATCTCGACCCTGTTTGTAGGGTCAACCTTGCTGGAGGCGCCTCAGCAGACCTTGTCCGGGCTGGCGGTACTGGCGTCGGGTTTACCATTTTACTGGTTGTTCAAACGAGGGGTCTTGTAGGAATGGGAACAAAAAAAAATAGCTCCCGGGGGGACGGGAGCTATTAGGGGGTATGTATTTATAGGAAATGTTTTATTAGGCAAGGGGAGTAACAGGTCCTTCGGGGGGGAAGGTCCTGTTACCGAAAATCGAAACTATATATGTACTGATTGAGAGTTGTCTGGTTGACGACCACGTCGAGGTCTAGGGTGCCATTTTCGTATTGCAGCGAATAAGTCTGCTTTACCAGGTCCCCGAAGGGTCGAGTACTGGTGAGGGTTTGACTTAAAAAGTTACCCACTTCTTCTTTTAAGGTTTTCATGACCTTCCGAATCGTATCGAGAAGGTTGTTGTGATTGTTCTTTTGGTTAAGCAGATCAATCGTCAAAACCAATTTGATCTTCTTTAAATTCATGCCACGGGGGTTTTGTAGGATTGTTTTTTACTTTGTCCCTTCGGACTTTGCTGGTATAACTGTTGTAAAGTGGCTTATGTTGTTTCGTTTTTTTTAAAAAATTGTTAAAGTATTTTAAGAGACCTTTAAGGTGTTGGCTAACTGACAAAAGCCCGTATTTACTGGCCTTCCAGGCAACCCTTCCTTTACTAGATAGACGGTATTCGATCCAAAAAGGTTGGCTGTCCGAGCAAGTTTTTCACAAAATAATTTCCGCGCGACCGATTCAATCATTTACTAGCCCGAAGTAAGTTTTGCTCCGACCAAGTTTCCACCGCTCCGGGTCAGCTTGTGGTGTACCCAAGGCAGGGGCCCGTACAATTACCGTGGGAGGGGCACAAAAAGTCCAGTGGATGGCAAAAGTCTCCCGTTTTTTTCCGAAATATGTCATCCATTGCATCACCCCGAGTTTTTCGCTCGACCAAGCCCCATCCTCATGAAAAAGACCTGGTGGAAAGAAAGTGTCATCTACCAAATTTATCCCCGCAGCTTTAACGATTCCAACGGCGATGGCGTCGGCGACTTGCGGGGAATCATCGAAAAGTTGGACTACCTCCAGGAGCTCGGGATAGACATCGTCTGGCTGAGTCCCATCTATCAATCTCCCAACGACGACAACGGCTACGACATCAGCGATTACTACGGCATCATGGATGAATTCGGGACGATGGCCGATTTTGACGAGCTGTTGGCCGGTATCCACCAGCGGGGCATGAAGCTGTTGATGGACCTGGTGGTCAATCACAGCTCGGACGAGCACGCCTGGTTCGAAGCCTCCCGCCAATCCAAAGACAATCCTTACCGGGATTATTACTTCTGGCGGCCCGGTAAAAACGGTGGCCCGCCAAACAATTGGCAGTCCTTCTTCGGGGGCAGCGCCTGGCGCTACGATCCGCTGACTGAAGAATATTTTCTCCACCTGTTTACCAAAAAACAGCCCGATCTCAACTGGGAAAATCCCCGCCTCCGGCAAGATATTTACCGGATGATGCGCTTTTGGCTCGACAAAGGAGTGGATGGTTTTCGGATGGATGTCATTCCCCTGATTTCGAAACGGCTGGATTTTGCCGATGTAGATCACGACGAGGTTGGGCGGATCGTGGAGGAGGTGTACGCCAATGGGCCACGGGTCCACGAGTTTTTGCTGTTTATGCACTAGTATGTTCTACAACACTACTATATTATGACGGTGGGGGAGGGCCCGGGCATCGGTACTGGTGAGGCTCCGCTCTACGTCGGGGAAGGCCGTCGGGAGTTAAATATGATTTTCCACTTTGGCCATATGTTTATCGACATGGGTAAGGGAGGACGGCTGGATGTGGTGCCCTTTGACCTGGTAGCTTTTAAGCGCATCTTTACCGATTGGCACCACGCCATGGGGGAACATTCCTGGATCAACGTCTACTTGGACAATCACGATTTTTCACGGATGGTCTCGCGTTTTGGCAACGATGGAAAATACCGCGTCGCTTCGGCCAAATTGCTGGCCCTCCTCCTCCTGACCATGCGGGGAACGCCCTGCATCTACCAGGGATCCGAAATCGGCATGACCAACGTGGCTTTTCCCTCCCTCGACGACTACCGCGATGTGGAGATTCGCAACGCCATCGACAAATGCCGGGCCGAAGGGGGCGACGAGGAAGCCCTGCTCCGCGCCATCCCACACGCGGGCCGCGCCAATGCTCGGACCCCCATCCAGTGGGACACCAGCCCCCAGGCGGGCTTTACCACCGCCCCCGAGCCCTGGATCAAAGTCAACCCCAACTACCCCGAGATCAATGCCGCCGCCGTAGTCGCCGATCCCAACTCCATCTACTACACCTACCGCGATTTGTTGGCCCTGCGCAAACAGCATCCCACCCTGATCTACGGCGATTACCGGATCGTAGCGGCCGAGCATCCCCAATTGTTTGCCTACTACCGCTTTGCTGAGGCAGGGGAGTATTTCGTAGCCCTCCACTTCGGCGAGGCGGCCGCGCTGAATTTTCCGCGACCGGAAGGAGAGGGCTGGGACCTGTTGTGGGGAAATGAGCTCAGACCGGCGGATTTGTTTGGCCCACTGCGGGCCTGGGAGGCACGTTTGTACTGCCGTCGGAAGGGCTAGGGGAGGGGCCCCCAAAGAAAAGCCCCGTTTCACCAGGTAGTGAAACGGGGCAGCTCCGACGGGCATCAAAGCCATCGGGTAAATAGCGCTAAGGGGTTACCAGGTCGTAAAGGGCGTATTGAACTGGTACTGATAGTAAGCACTACCTTTGATGTCCAGCTTTTCAAAACGCGGCATGCCGAGGTTGTCGTGGATCAGGGTATTTTGGAAGAAATTTCGAATACCTTCGGAGTTGTAACCGATCCGGTAATTTCGGTAACCCAGGTACAGGACGCCCGTCCGGTACTTACTGGCGTTCACTCCCTTGTAGATGCCATTGTATTTCTCGGTCTTCTTGTTGTACTTTCCTCCCGGAGAGGCGCCACCGGGTGTGGCCTCGCTATCATCGAGGTGGGGATCACCGGTAAACATGTTGAGACCCGCACTAAAGTCGCCGTAGCTGATGCGGGCGCCCGTGGTGCGGAAGCGGTCGCCGTCATCCCCGTTGGGGGCACCAAAGAACCAGTCGTTTTCGTAAGCCACCCCAAAGTCGCCGTGGCGGAAATTAAAGCCACCGACGCGTTGGTTAAACTCCTTGTTCTTACCTCCCCAGAAGCTCGTACTGAGCAAGCTAAAGGCGGTGCGTCCGTCGTCGTAACCAATGGATTGGGAGAAGCGGAATTCGGTAGCGGGTCCTTGGCCCTTTAGTAGCTCGTTGGAGGTAAAACGCGTACCACCCAGTCCGACGCCGAAGGTAAAGTTACCCACCTGCGCATTGGCCGAGAGGTTGAGGCCGTAGCCGGCTTGGTTGGTACCGGTAGCGAGGGCCGGGCTCAGGGAGAGCGAGAAGTTGTCGGAAATGGGGATGTCGACGCTGGCGTAGGAAGCGGCGACGTTGCCGATGACGGCTTTCCAGGTGGCGGGTTGGGCGATGACTTTGGCCGCTGAGGCCGAGCCGAGCACATTGGCCGCAAAGACGGCTGGTGCGGCGGAAGCGCCCGCCATAAAGCCGGCCATGGTGGCCCCGCGGATAAAGGCCCCCAGGGCTTCCAGAGCATCCCCGCCGTTGGCCAGGGTGACGATGGCGGCAGTGGTACCGCCCACCACGGTAGCCGCGATGACGAGGGCCGAGATCAGCGTAATGGCTTCTTCCCCGTTGGGGTCGATGCTATTGACTGGGTCATTGGCCATGGCTACGTAGGGTGAGGCAAATTGGTGCTGGGGGTCGGTCCCAAACCAACGTCCCACGGTGGGATCGTACAGCCGCGAACCGAAATCGTACTGTAAGATGCCGTTTTCGAGTTGCAATTCTTTGCCCTGGAACTTGTAGTTGAAGCCCGAGGCGTAGGAAGAGACGTACTCCCCGAAGTGCTTCATGCCCATGGCGTAGTAATTGGTATTGGAAACGATTTCCGTACTGATCACCGAACCATTGTAGTTGAGGTCGCTAAAGGCCACCCGATTGCTACCGAGGTGAGCGGCGTAAACGTAGATGTAGCGAAAAATGGAACCCTCTTTACTGGCGTAACCCTCGGGGGTTGGGAAAAATTCCAAGGTAGAGTTGCGGTATTGAAAGCCCCCCAAATAATCGGTGATGGTCGTTCCTCCCGAATTCGAGACGTAACGTTTTTTGATTTTTTCTCCCGCCGCATTGTAGGTGAAATAAATATTGGCACCACTGCCCATTCGAATGCGACTTACCAAATTGAGGTGGTTGTAGTAATACTCCTCCACGTCGCGGTTGCGGTCAAAAATGAGGTTGCCATTGTCGTCGTAATCGTAATCCGTCGAGCCGGTATAGCCATCCTTAAATCCCGTCGACGTCGAAGCGTTGTCGCGGATGCCCGTC
>ERZ1740065.871-NODE-871-length-17208-cov-5.240424_pt1 | contig 17208 bp, 11 predicted proteins | sample MGYA00581738_ERZ1740065 | MGnify/ENA primary metagenome ERZ1740065 (study PRJEB43018, sample SAMN04849749) | marine metagenome | isolation source: floating plastic debris | place: Pacific Ocean | collected 2008-09-01 | study: EMG produced TPA metagenomics assembly...
TTTCACGTGGTCTTTCACAATAATGGAAGTAAAACCATTTTTTTCCATCAGCATGACGCGCCAGCGAAAGCGGTAGCCCTTTTCGTGCCAGAACAACTTGCCGGGATGCTGCAGGTAGCGCAGGGGCAGGTAAAGCTGTAGCGTCAGGTAGAGGACCAGTGCGCCACTCACCAGGGGACTCCAACGGGGGCGGGTTTGCTCGCTGATGGCCGTTCCGTTCAGGACCGGGGCAAAAGGCAGGTAGGAGAGTACTTTTTGGTGCCAAGCGGGGGAGAAGAAGATGATCGTGGAGGAGATCATGATGTAGGGGAACATTCCGAACCGGGGGAAGAGGATGGCGGTGAGGATGTGAAAAACCAGTACGCCCAGGTAGGCCAGGGCTCGGGTTCGTTTGATCCAAAGGAAGAGCCAAATCGTCAGATCGTAGACACAGCCCGCCCAACTGAAGAGAAAGGCCGTTTCCTTGTAGTGCAGCCAGGGCCCCAGCAGGGGCAATTCGTAACGGCCGGGCAGCCAGGTGGCCAGGGGTTGGGCGCGAAAGATCCAGTCGGGGTTGACCTTGGCCAGGCCCGCAAAGAAGTAGACGATGGACAACTGGACTTTAAAAATCAGGACTTGCCAATTGGCGCAGCTCGTTGTTTTTATTTTGGGGAAAAGGAGGCTGTCCAGAGAGTAAAGGCGGTGGGCCGGCACCAGGAGTAGCCAAAACAGGAGGAGGGTGACCAGGTAGTAGTGGTTGAGGTAGTTCGTTTTGTCGAGGAGCTCGCAGTAGGCGAAGAGCAGGAAAAAGGTCAGGGTACTGAGGCGGTAAAAGAGTCCCAGGATGATGCCCACCGCGCTGAGGGCCAGAACGGCGTAGACGTAGTACATCCCATCGCCACTCAGGGGTTGGAGCCAGGAGAAGAAACCAAAATGGTAGGTGGGCTCCAGGTAGAGGTCGTAAATCCAGCCCTGTTGCCAGGTGCGGAGGGTGCTGTAGAGCAGTAGGCTACCGAACACCAAGCGGAACACCACCAAGGGGGCGATGGAGACCCGCTGGAAGAGAAAGCGATCGAGTTGTTGGAGTCGATGTTTCATCTGGCAAAGGTAAACTGGAAAAGGCACCATATCCAAAGATAAGTGCCTTTTCCAATCGAATGATTCTTGGTGCTTTACACCGGGATATTACTTAGTCCCCATCGGTTTTTCCATCCGCATCCTGTACGTCTAGCAGTGGAAACAGATCCGATTTGAACAGTGTCACGATGGTTTGGATACTATTGTAGAGACTGTTGTCACCAGAAATCGAATTGCGATCGCCAATCTGGCTGTAGATCGCCTCGAACTGCGCCTTAATGTCGGTGTCGACGGCAGCTTGGTCTCGGGCCAGCAACAAATCGTCATAGCCCTGCCCGTCGGTGCCATCGGCACCCGTACCGAGGTAAAAGTCTTCGACCTCCTCGATGGACGCGCGCAGCAGGGCCAGGGCAAGGTTCTCATTACCCTCGACCAGCGACTGGTAATAAGCTTCAATCTTAGTGGCATCTGGATCGATGGGACTATCGTTCGGACCGTTGAGGCCGATGGGAATGCCCACCTTATTGCCCCGGATGTGCTCTTCGTAGTAGACCAAGCTTTCGTTGAGTTGTACACTGATGGAACTGCCCAGGGCGGTACCACCATTTTCCACAAAATTGTTCGCCAGATTTCCCGTCCAGAGGGAGACCAAGGTATCGGCCTTGTCTTTCATACTGTTGACCAGGGCCTGGAGGAAAGCCAATCTTTTGGCATCCTCACCGTAGTAGGCCAGCACGTCCGCCGGGCCGTACAGCAGGTAATCGATTGCGGGAAAGCCATTGGCCCGCTCCTGCGCCTCGGTACTAAAATTGTACGATTCGCTAGCGATCAGGTTTTCCAGCAAGGTGACGTCGACGGGGTAGAGATTGGTCGTTTCTACCAGGGCTTGGTTGGAGGTGGAGTAAAAGTTGTGTACAGCGGCAGCTTGGTAAGCCAGATAAGCGGCCCGGTGAGCGGACCTCAAGGTAACCAGGCTTGCCTCATCACGTGATGAAGCAAACCCAGCTACGGCGGCAACAAAATCAGTCATCTCCTCCTGGTACTTCTCCATGGAGGGAATGATGATCTCATTTACCTGATTAGAAAGAAGATCGGTAAAATCCGTTTCGGTCGGATCCGTACCGGGCGTAGGCTCTTCCGAGTCGTCTTCGCCACAGGCGCTAAAGGTCAGAGCGGTCGCCAATACCGCGACCATCAAGTAGAGGAGGTATCCGTGGTCAATTCTTCTTTTTATCATTGGTGTTGCCATTTAAGTGAGGTGATTTAGAAAGGAAGCGCGCCAAATCCGGGGTAGGACCGGTCCAGCAGGTCTTTAGCACTTTGCATTTGTGCATCCGTTACTTCCCACAAGTTGATGTCGTAAACGCCGTTGAGCGAAGCATCGCTGCTCGACCAGCCCATGGTCTGGAGTACGTCGTGGGCTTCGGAAGCCGTCAGGCGACCCTCCGAGTTGAACGACAGGGCGTAGATAAAGGCCAGGGCTTCGGACAGGTGGTGAATCTTGTCTTCGTCGGTAACGTCGTCGATGGCCAGATTCAGGTAGTGGTAAGAAGCAGTGGCCAAGCCTAGCTCCGTGTAGAGCTTGATGTCGGCACGAGCGGCTTCGTAGTAGGCTTCGTTGACCGATTCGTCATTGGGGCCAAAGCCTTCGCCGGCCTTCAATACCGACCGTCCAAAGAGAAAGGCATCCATCAACTTCTCAGCGATATTGATGCCAAATGCATCTTCCGTTTCGTCGCTGAAATCGAAGGTGTAGTTGGCAATGAATACCCCGTCACCGTTGGAAGTGTTGCTGGGGTTGGGGTAGGTCAGGGGATTGGCACCTAAGTAGCCAAATACTTCATCGAAGCGGTGCTGACGATCCGTTCCTTTGCTGGCGTAGTCCGTACCGGCGGCGGATTCGTTGTTTCCTTTTCCGTTTTCAGCACCCGACTGCGAAGGACGCAGGTAGTCATCGACCATCTGGTCGTAGCACATGGCACCGTAGAGCCCCTTTTCGAGTAATTGGATGAATTCCAAACCGTTGGCGTCTACGTGTCTTTTCTTGCTACCCGTGGTAATCATACCAGCCGTACCATTGCTGGCGGTAACCGTAAAGTTGGCCTGGCTGGATTTGGTCAGGCGATCCGCCATCTCTCCAAAAGCGTCCGCTACCGACTGGTCTACGGCACCGATGTCACCGTCGTAGTTGAGTTCGTCAATCTTGGTGCGGATATTGGAGTTACCCTGGGCATCAGGGCTTTGGAATTTATCTTCGTTTTCGTTGATGAGCGCAGCTTTCAAATCCCAGAAAATGGGCTCGTTACGCGAGGAGTCAACGATTTCTTGCAATTGTGCGAGTCTTCTGGTTTGTCCACTGTAAACACCGGGGGCGAAGGCACCCGCCAGATCGTAGGTGGTGGGAATGGTGAAGCCGTCGAGGCTGACGTCACCCAGGGCATCTACCGAGCTGGCGAGGAAGCTAGCGTCCGGTCCCATGGGATCGGTGGGTTCCATTTCATCATCATTGTCACAAGCGGTGAACAACACCGATACGGAAAACAGAATGGCCAATCTGAAAATTGTAATTCTATTCATGTTGCTTTTGTTATTTAATTCAGAGAATAGGTTTTATTAAAATATGTGGTTAAAGTTGGCGCAAAGGTACAAACTATTGATATTTAGTCTAAATAAACGCAGTGTTTATCGTATGGTTTATTTCAATTGCTGATTATTTAGAATATCTTTTGGAATGGTTTGAACACTGAGGATGGTCCATCATCGCGTATTCGGACGCCCTCTAATGGTGGCAGAGAAGAGGTTGAGGAAATGGCGCTGTTTTGCGGGCACAAAGATGCGTCACAAGTCTGGCTTTCTCAATTTTTATTTAGACAAAATCGAAATAAAATCTTCCAAGCGTTGCGCAAATTACACAAGCCCCATTTTTTGTGGGATTGATGGCAGCGCTTGAGGGGACAAAGCAGTTATACTTCATTGGGGATTTCCAAAACTCGATCTGACCTCGCTTTCGGTGGCTTCTTGCTCGCGGCGCTATTCCCGTCCGGGACCCCGCTTTACCAGCCCGCAACTGGACAAACTTCCCGCCCATCTTGCTTGGATAGTGCCACTTTTTGTCCATCTTTATGGCAAGACCATCAAACGACCCACAACATGGAACCACTGTTTACCAGCGACGCCGTTTTGCTCGGCATTCTACTCGTTGTACTTGCCGGGGTATTCTACACCTCTCACCTGGATCACCCGAGCTGGAAAAAGTTTTACACCTACGTCCCGGCCTTGCTGCTCTGCTATTTTCTTCCCGCCCTGCTTCACTGGCCCCTGGGCTTTATCGCCGCGCACTGGTACGAAGACGGCCTGCTGGCTCACCTCCAAGAACTGGGACAGGCCCTGCCCGATCCCAACATGTCCTTTTCGGAAATCCAACAGTGGATCAAAGACCATAATATTCCCGATACCAAACAATTTGAGGGACATTCCCAGCTCTATTACGTCGCCTCCCGCTACCTGCTCCCCGCCAGCCTGGTCCTGCTCTGCGTGAGCATCGACTTCAAGGGCATCTTTAGCCTGGGGTCCAAGGCCCTGATCATGTTCTTCGCCGCTACCATCGGTATTGTGATGGGTGGCCCCATTGCCTTGTTTATCATCCTCAACGTCACTCCCGGTCTGATCGACGCCGATCCCGAACAGGTCTGGAGAGGCCTGTCGACGGTAGCGGGCAGTTGGATCGGGGGAGGGGCCAACCAAAACGCGATGGCCATCATCTACGAAGTAGACGACCAGCCCATCTTTCCGACCATGATCGTGGTCGATGTCATCGTGGCCAATATCTGGATGGGGTTCCTCCTGTACGGCGCTAATATTTCCACTCGGGTAGATGATTGGCTCAGGGCGGACAGCTCGGCGATTGAGGAATTGAAGCGGCGGGTAGCGGATTACCGGGCCAGCATCGCTCAGATGCCGACCACGACCACATTGTTTTTGATGCTGGCCGTGGCCTTTGGAGCGGTGGGCATTTCTCACTGGGGAGCCGATTTTCTGACGCCCTGGATGAGTCAGTACAAGGAAAGCCTCTCCGCGCTCCGGCTCAACTCACTGATGTCGCATTTTTTCTGGTTGATCGTCATTTCCACCACCATTGGACTGGTGCTGTCCTTCACCCGGGCGCGCCAGCTCGAAGGGGTGGGAGCCTCGACTTGGGGCTCGATCTTTATCTACATTTTGGTAGCGACCATCGGGATGAAGATGAACATCGGAGAAATCTTTGACAACATTGGCCTTTTTGCCATTGGCATCATCTGGATGCTCGTTCACGTTACGGTGCTGCTGGTAACGGCCAAGTTGATTCGCGCGCCCTTCTTCTTTGTGGCGGTGGGGAGCCAGGCCAACGTGGGAGGAGCTGCTTCGGCCCCGGTGGTGGCTTCGGCGTTTAGCCCTTCGCTCGCACCGGTGGGGGTATTGATGGCGGTGCTGGGTTACGCCCTGGGGACTTACGGGGCGATCATCTGTGCGGAAATCATGCGAGCCGTGGCGGGGGGCTGAGGCTATTTTACCGGTGTTGAGAAATGTTAAATTTTTTTTTGGTCTATTTTTTTACTAAAAATTTTTCCAGTAAAATCAAGGCTTCTGGCGGATACTTGATGGAAATTCATCATGTATTTTATGGAATTGGAGGCTCAAAAGCGTCAATGTACTGGGTTTTTCTAATTCTCGAGCAAAGAAAGACACCATTTTTGACTGTTTTGACTGCGAACAGAGTTGGATGCTCTGGGTCTGGGTAGCGGAGCCGTGCCTCGGTGCGGTGACCGCAAAGGGGCGCCGTGAGAGTCGGCGCCTAGAGGGTGGGCCCACCCAAGCCCCAAATTTTGTCCAAGATGCACTGAACAGATGGTTTTCAATCACGCCTTGAACCCCAATTACAAACCGAGAATTTTGGTCTATTAACAGCTGTTAAGAACGCACGGAAAGGGGGAAACCCTGCGGAACGATGTGGTTTGTACTCCGTATTTATCGGACAGTTCCCTTGCCGGAGCTACTTTCAAACCTGCCGCTCTAACTTTTCGTTTACAATCCTCAAAATTTTTCCGTGTCCGATCAATCGGGACCCCTCTCTGAACTCGAACCTCATCCGCTCCTTCAGTTTGTGCGCAAAATGGTCCACGGCCAATAGCTTGATTTCCGCGTTCACCCGGTCACCGGGGAAAACGAGCTCTTGATTGATAAATTGCTGTTGTCCCGATGTTTGCATTTCGTCGAATGCAAATTTGATCTGAGGACGGTAGCCAGACCTCACGGGCGTGGTCCTGCCCCCCTCGGACAGATAGACCAGCTCCGCAATAAAGTCCGCTTGGCCATTTTCCGCTTCAAATTGGTGATTGTGGAAGTATTCCCAAGCCGCGACTTCTATTTCTCCCCCCGTTATTTCCACCCCGTTTTCATCCAGCAGTCGGTACAATTGCTGAGTATTGCCGATTGGCGCTGCCCCATCCATGGCCAGGAGAAAGGTGTAGAAGGTATCGGTCAGGATGCCATCTACGATCTGCCGCATCCGTTCTCGGCCTTTTTCATCGAGATCCAGCGATTGGATCAAACCCCCGGTCCAGCTCAAGTCTCCTTCTTCGAGGTACGACTCGGTCATGAACTTCTTCTGCTTGTAAAATTCTTTTACAAAGTCTTTCGGTTTCATTTGGCTGTTCTCCTATTATTCGAGCGAAAGGATAAAACTCATCACCAGCCCCGGCGGGATGGCATTGCACTCGTTTTTGATGGCGCGGACGAGCGTCTGACGGTTGAGGGGCTTATCGGTGATTTTCTTTTTCTTGGCTAAGCCACAGGCGACGGCTTCTTGGTAGCGGGGATCATCTTTGCTGATTTGCTGTGGTCCCTGCTGGTCGTCCTTACCGATGAAGGAGCTGCCACATTCACAGATCGCTTTCGCAATTTTTCCGTAGTCGACTCCGGCATCATCCACCTCGGGAGGGGCGACGAGTTCTGGTTGTCCTACGGTGAGGCCATCCACCAATTCTCCTTTGCGGTCCTTGGCGGCGGCGGCGCGTTTCTCGGTCAGGTTTTGCGTTTCTGGAGTAGTGGGCGTGGCTTCATCCGGGCTGGTTTCCGTAGTGGTGGTCGCTTCCGGGGCGGGCTTCTCGGCGGCGGGGGTATCGCACTGGGTTAGCCCCAGGGTGAGGAGCAAGCAGCATAAAAATAAGGGCAATGCCTTCATCGGTATTGGTTTGTGTTGATGAGATAATAATTGGACGCAAATTACGGATTCCGTGGGGATATGTAAATACCCCCTAAGAAATAGCCGTGCGGTACCCGAAAGGGGTTTCAAATAATGCGCCAATCGACGCCCTTAATTTTCGGCTCCGAACCATTTGGCGAGGGTTTGCTCGCCGATTTTATCCTGGGGGGAATAGTCGCGCTCCGGGTAGCTGCTCTCTCCCTGGCGATTGGGAAACCATTTCCACAAAAAACTACCCATCCAGTAGGGTTCCTCCCAAAAGGTCTGGAAAATGGCTTCCAGGGCATTGGCCTGGGCCCGTTCGTTGACGGGGAGCCCCTTGACGGCTTTCTCCACCAGCCAGTTTTTGCCCGCGCAGCCATCCACACTCAGGTAGCCGTAGTCGGTAAAGACGATGGGGCGGCCCACCCGTCGGTAAAACTGTCGGATTTGCTGGCGTTTGGGCAGCCAGGCCCGGCGCAATTCGCTTACGGTGGGGGTGGCTTTGTCGACGAGGGGAAAGTAGGCATCGATGCCGGCGTAGTCCAACTTGCGCCAAAACCGGAGGGGGACGTTCTGGTATTCGTCCCAATTGGCGGCGTAGGTGAGGGGGCCGCAGTAGATCGCTTTGATTTTGTCGACCAAGTTGATCCAGAAGGCCGGGCGTTTTTGGAGGGCCAATTTAAATTCGGTACCGATACAGAAGAGGTCGACTTCTTCTTCGCTGGCCATTTGGGCAAAGAAGAGGATAAAGGTCTCGTATTCTTTTTCCCACTGTTTCCAGTCCGCGGATCGGTCAAAGTCGATGGCGCCGGGCCATTCTCCGGGGACGTAGAGCTGGGGCTTGAGCAGTACTTTGAGGCCGTTGCGCTTGGCCAGCTGGATGGTCTTGCGGGTACCTTCGGGGCGTTCGCCCCACCATTGGTAGCTGTTGCCACTGCGGTTGTAATTGACGGTGGCCTGGCCCACGTAGGAAAAGCCAAAGGGAACCGCCGCGACCCAGTCGACCCCAATTTGCTGGAGTCGGGGCATGGGGTCTGCTTTGAAGGGGGTAGGGGGCGCGACCAGACTGACGCCTTTCATTTTCTGGGAATCACTGGAGAGGGATACCGCCTGGCTCGCTTCTCCAAAGGGCAAGAGTACCAGCAGTAGAAATAGACCGAATAACTTCATGTGTAGCATATTGATAAATGAACCGGCCCCAAGTTACGAGAAGCCCCCTTGCGGCACCCTTTCCGTCCAGACAAATCAATTATTTTTGCCATTTATTCAATAAAATAGGGGTTATAATTGCAAATTTTGAGACCTGAGCCGCCATATTTTATGGATTTTATATTTGTCGGTCCGTATTTATTGACAGATTTTTAAAAAAGTATTCAAAATGAACTTTGTTTTTGAATTTTTCAGCTTATTTACGGTTTTAATTGCATAATGTATAATAATAAGTCTTATTGTTTAAAATATTTGCATCGAATAGCCTTTTGATTTACATTTGTAATATCAGTTGTGACGAAAAAAAATCTTTAGAAATCGCCGCTGCTGCCCACCAAACGAGGTGGGATCAAAATGACAACACTGTGAGATGATGAAACAGGCAGCCATGCCCTCTTGTCTCGAGGGTGAGGATAAAGGAATAAACGCCGGATAATGGGTTGACCACTAAATTTGACTTTTTGTCCGGTAGCTAACCTCCTCGTGAAGGTTCGAATCCTTCTCTCACAGCAAAAAAGCCCCTGTCGATACAACCGTGTCGGCGGGGGCTTTCTCTTTATGTCGAACCTTTTGTTCGTTTAAACGTATTGTATAAAACACTGAGCGGGGGAAAGGTAGAATTGATCGAGAAAAGTGTAGCTGGTACGAGAATTGAATTAACTTGTTTTTACCATACAGAAAGTAAGCAGCCCCTTCTTTTTGAAATATGAACGAATTACAACGAATTTTCAAAAAAGCTAGTGAGAGTAGTAAAAGGGGCTGCTTTTTATTCTTTTAGTCATTAAACTGTAGTCTTAACGACTATTTGCCGAACTCTGCTGCCTCTCCGACCTATTTTTTTCGCTCCACGTAGTACATTTCTATTTCGCCCTTATTTTTTGCCGCTACCCGCCCCCGTGGGCTACACACAAACCGGTCCTTGACCAAACGGTAGGTCGCCGCCGAAATATTGACGCGCCCGACGGCTCCGCTGCTTTCCATCCGCGCTGCCGTGTTGACCGTATCTCCCCAAATGTCGTAAGCAAACTTGCGGCTCCCCACAATCCCCGCCACCACGGGCCCCGAGTGAATACCAATCCGCGCCTCAAAGGCCGGCCGGCCCTCCCGCCGCCGCTCTGCCCCGTATTCCTGCATAAAAGCCTGCATCTCCAGGGCCGCCGCCACCAGATGCTCCGCGTGGCGCTCATCGACCTGCGGCAGGCCCGCCGCACCCATGTACGCATCCCCGATGGTCTTGATCTTTTCCACCCCGTGGGCCGCCGTGATGCGGTCAAAAGCCCGAAAACATTCGTCCAATTCCGCCACCAATTCCTCCGCCGGAAGTATTTCCGCCACCTGGGTGAAGGACTTAAAATCCGTAAACAAGACGCTGACCGACGCGTAGTGCTGTGCCTCGGCCTTGCCCCGTTCCTTGAGTTCGCGCGCCGTTGCCGCGGGAAGAATGTTGAGCAGCAAATCCTCCGATCGCCGCTGCTCCCGCTCGATGATCTGGTTTTTTTCCGACAATTCCCGATTCGCCCGACTTTTCAAACGGTAGCGGTTGTACAAGAGCAAGGCGAGTAGCAACAAGCCCGCCGCTCCCCCCAACAGGGCCCACTGCCGCAGCGAAGCCTGGGCCAATTCCGCATCCCGAACCTGGATCTCACTCCGCTGTCGCTCGATTTCGATTTGCTTCCGCAGATCCCCAAACAGCGCCTCCCGACGCAAGTTCAGCTTGACCCGGTCCTCACTCAAGCGCTGGTAGCGCAACTCGTCGTAGCGCTTGCGGTACTGGTAGGCCAATTGGTAGCGACCCTGCTTTTCGTACACTCGGGAGAAATCTTTGTACGCCTTTTGGATAAATTTGGGATCGCCCAGCTCCTGCGCCAGGGCGTAGTAGCGCTCTACGTAGTCCAAAGCTTCCGACCAACGCCCCTGCCGCCGCCGCACATCACCGATTCCGTTGTACACCTCCATGGTGCCGTGGCGGTCTCCCGTGAGTCGCCGCAAATCCAGCGATTGACTCAGCCAGTAGAGGGCGCTGTCCAACTGCTGGCGCGCCGAATCCACCACCTCCCGGTCGAGGTAGTACGAGCCCCAGTTTTTGTGGAGTAGCCCGATGTTGTTGTAGCAAGCGCTGAGGCCCGTACTGTCTTCCAGGCTCTGGTACAGGTCCCGGGCCGCCCGATAATCCGCCCGGGCCTGACGAAAGAGCTGGGGGACCCGTTCCAACCGCTGCTGTTGGAGTTCGTACTCGGCGGTGGCGTCGTAGCTGTTGCCGCGGTTGAGGTAGGCGATGGCCAGCTCCCACTGATCGCCCAGGGCCCGTCGCAGCTGGAGGGCACGTTGGTGGTGGCCGAGGGCTTCGTCGAAGCGTTCGAGTTCGAGCTTGACGTTGCCCAGTAGGTCGTGGGCATTGGCCACCTCGTAGTCGTCGGCCAGGGTTTCGCTGATCAGGAGGTGATCAAAGAGGTAGTCCAGGGCTTCCGAATAATTGCCCATGGCTTCGTGGACCCGGCCGATGTTGTAACTGGCCCGGGCCATGCGAATGGTATCCTTTAGGGCTTCGCGAATTTTGAGGGAGGCGAGGAGGTCTTCCAAGGCCCCGTCGAGGTCGCCGCGTGCTTCTTTGAGGTTGCCGATATTATTGTACAAGGAGGCGACCCCTTGGCGATCGCCCAGTTGCTCGCGCAGTTGGAGGGCCGTTTCGTAGTGGGTCTGAGCAGTGGCGAGCTGTCCGTGGATGGTTTCTACGACGCCCCAATTGTTAAAGGCTTGGGCTTCGCCCTTGGTATCGCCCAAGGTTCGGGCCAGTTGGATGGCTTCCTGCAAGCGTTGTCGCGCCGTGGTGGGGCGGTCGAATTTGTATTCCCAGGCCAGGTCGTTGAGCACTTGGACCCGTTGGGTATCGGCGCCAAGTTGGGGGAGGGCTCCTTCGAGGCTATCGGCGAGTGTCGTTTGGGCGCGGAGGGGGAACCACGACCACAGCAGGGCCAGCACGCCAAAGAGGAGCCGTGTGACGGTGCGGTGGTGGTAGTTCCCCATGGGTTGGCTTTGCTTACTGCTTGGCGGTTTTGAGCAACACGCCGGAGGCCATAAATTTCAATTCTTCCTGTGGTTCGGTAATCGCGGCGATGGCTTCGGCGCTTTCGCCCGCGTCTTCGGCGTAGTGGCGGAGTTCGTCCACGCTGGTCACCTCGCGAAAGGCGTAGCCGTCCAGGACCACTTCCTGTCCCGCCGCGTCGGTGGGCATGAAGAAGGCGTAGTCTTTAAATTTGACGAAGAGCTCTTCCTCCCCCTCATCGGTGGCATTGGTAAGGGTAATCCAACAACCCTTTTTCTGGCACACTTCGTCGATGCGGCCCGCCACCTTGACGCGCATGGAGTCGGCTTGGCCCATGTGCGAAGTGAGCTGGGCAAAGGGGATGGCGCCTTCGGCTTCGATTTGCTCGCCAAAGGAGAGGAACTGGCGGGCTCGGGTATTCGGGACCGCTTCGGCAGTCGTGCTGGTCCCATCGGCGGCTTGGGGGGCACTGGAATCGGGCGTATTACAGGCTGCGATACAGAGGGCGAGCCCGAGCAGTAAACTTATTTTGCGAATGAGCATATCTGAATTTTTTAATAAATGGGATAATGACGTTGAACCGTCGCAAAAGTAATTCGCTTTTGACGGACGACCGTAGTAAAGGTACGACGTAGTAAAATATTTAACTTTTATTTTGGATAAAAATTAATTCAACGTGCAATATCAAGGGCTGATTCCAGTTTATTTTAGACTTCATATCCACAAAATCGCCAATTAATACACTATGATCGGGACCATTACTTTTTTATCCACATTCCTAAATCGAATTCCAGATGAAAAAGCTATTGTGTCTCGTTTTCTCAGCGGTGGTGGGGCTCCCCTCGATCGGATTAGCACAGTGTATTCAGGGTAATTGTTACGACGGCCGGGGAACCTACGTCTACCCCAGTGGCGCCAAATACCAAGGACAATTTCGCCAGGGTAAAATCAACGGTGAAGGCGTACTGTACTTCAGCAATGGCAATCGCTATTCGGGGCAGTGGGTCGACCACTACCGACAGGGAGAGGGGCGTTTGGTATTCACCAATGGGGATGTGTACGAAGGGCATTTTCGTCGCAGCAAATTCCACGGAAAAGGCGTACTGGATTTTGCCAATGGCGATCGCTACACGGGCCAGTGGGCCGATGACGTCATGCACGGGCAAGGCAGCTACGACTATCACAATGGCGATCGTTACGAGGGGTGGTTCCGCCAGGGCAAACTCCACGGCAAGGGAACGATGTACTACCACGATGGCGACCGCTTTGTCGGCCACTGGAAAAACAACCTCAAGAGTGGTCAGGGTACTTATTACCGGGCCAATGGGAAGAAAATTTCTGGTACCTGGACGGCGGGAAAGATTCACCGCGACCAAATCACCTCCGGCAGTGCGGGCATTGCGACGGCCAGCACCTCCACCACCCAAATCGAGGCGGGTACCGCGCCGACCAGCAGCAGCGGCCAGCTCAATTGCAATAATACGTACTGCCACGAGGGGCAGGGCGCGTACACCTACGGCGACGGGACCAAGTGGGTTGGCTACTTTCGCAACGGGCAGCCCGAGGGGGAGGGCGTCTGTTATTACGCTAATGGGGACAAATACGTCGGTGGCTGGGAACGGCACGCCCCCCACGGGGAAGGCATCATGTACTACACCAACGGTCGGGTAGTGGGGGCGCTGTGGGAGTACGGCAGTATGGTCAAAAAGATCGAAGCCGAAAATGCCCCCGTCACGACCGAGGCGGTGGCGGTGGATTACAACAGCTCCGTCAAGATTTGGGCGGTGGTGATCGGGGTGGCGCGGTACGACCACATGCCGGTGCTCAAATATACCGACGACGATGCCTATCAGATTTACGCCTTCCTCAAGAGCCCCGAAGGGGGCGCCCTACCCGACGAACAAATCCGCGTACTGGTCGATGATGACGCTACCCGCGAAAACATCATCAAGTCCATGCGCCAACTCTTCCTCCAGGCCGACGACAACGACGTAGTGATGGTGTATTTTTCGGGGCACGGCCTGCCCGGTTCCTTCCTGCCCTTCGATTTCGATGGGTTCAACAATAAATTGTACCACGATGATATCAAGCAAGTTTTTGAAGAAACTAATGCGAAGCATAAGCTTTGCTTGGCCGATGCCTGTCATTCCGGGACGATGCTGGCCATGCGCGCTCCCCTAAACCGGACGCTGCAAAATTATTACGAAGCCTTCGAAAATTCGAGCGGGGGCACCGCCCTCCTGCTGTCTTCCAAGGGCGATGAATATTCGCTCGAAGACATGGGGCTGCGGCAAGGGATTTTTAGTCACTTCCTCATCCGCGGGCTCAAGGGCGAGGCCGATCTCAATCGCGACAAGATCATCAGCGTACAGGAGCTGTACGATTTCGTTTCGCAAAAAGTGCGCGCCTACACGGCCAATGCCCAAAGCCCCACGCTTTCCGGCAATTTTGACCCCAATATGCCCGTTGGCGCGCTGCGCTACTGACCCCCTCCCAAAACCGATGGACCACTGGGCCCTCGAGATCGCAAGTACTCGGGGGCCTCGTCCGTTTTTAGGCACTATGTTTGGACTGGAAATGCCAATTCCTCCCCCCTGGCCCCACGGGCCACCCACCCCCACATTTTTTAACACCTTTTGTAATTGGCATGAGACTTCATTTTCCCCGGGCCCTGGCCCTCGCACTCTTTTTCCTACTTCCCACCTTCCACTTTGCCCAAAGCAGCCCCCCCAACCACCTGCTGGGCGATACCCTCCAATCCTGGCTGCGTAGCAACTGGTTTGATGGTTACCACAACACCCTGGGATACGACGGAACCAATGGTGCCCGTTCCTACATGTACAACATCATCGACAACCACAACGATACCGTCACCTGTGTCTACTCCGGGCATCAGGAGTACCGCTCTTACGACATCAGCCGCAGTAGTGGCACCCTCGGAATGACCCCCATCAATTGTGAACATACCGTCCCGCAGAGCTTTTTCGATCGGGACGAGCCCATGAAGTCAGATATCCATCACCTTTTTCCGACCTACGGCAACTGGAACAGTACCCGCTCCAACCATCCTTTCGGAGAGATCGAGGACAGCGGTACGGACAAATGGATGTACCTCAGCAGCAGCCAGAGTACGATTCCGACCAACAACATCAATCGGTACAGCGAATCGGCGGCCAGTATCTTTGAGCCGCGGGAAGACCACAAGGGCAATTTGGCCCGGGCGGTGTTCTACTTTTACACCATGTATCCGACCGAGGCGGGCCCCCTAAGTGACTTGGGGGATCCTTACTTGTTCTACGTCTGGCACGTTCGGGATACGATTGACGCCGCCGAGTGGCAGCGCAATGAAGACATCTTTTTGTACCAGGGCAATCGCAATCCCTACATCGTTTACCCGGACTTGATCAAGACGGCCTTTGCGATCGAACATCCCAGCCCGGAACCCCTCCTCAGCGCGAGTACTACCGAGCTGCGCCTGGACTGGTCGGACCTTTATCTGGAAGAGAGCTACCAGGTTTTCCGTTCCGTAGACAATCTCCATTTTAGTCCCCTGGGTAGTCCTTTGAGTGCCAATACCACCAGCTACGTCGATGCGACGGCCCTACTCGGACAGACCTATTTTTACTACGTTGCCGCCCTGCACGCCGATGGTGATACCACGCGTAGCGATACGTTATTTAACGAACTGGCCGAGACTACGACCAGTACGGCCAGCGATTTGATCCTCTCGGAATACGTCGAGGGCAGCTCTTTTAACAAGGCCCTCGAAATTGCCAATTTTACCGGATCCCCGATTGACCTGAGTCAGTACCGGCTGGGCCGGCAAACCAATGGCGCCGGGTCCTGGAGCTACTACCCCCTCAGCGGCAGCCTGGCGAACGAAGGTACCCTGGTGATCGCCAACGCGAATACCACCGATCCGACCCTGCAGGGTAAAGCCGATATCCTAAGCAACAATTCGGTCTTTAGCTTTAATGGAAATGATCCCATCGGCTTGTTTCCGACTAGCAGCACTACGGCCATCGATATGATCGGAACGGCCGACGGTGGTTCGGCCAATTTTGCCAAGGATGTGACCCTGGTTCGCAAGGCCACGATCACCGAGCCCAACGCCAGCTACGCTTCTTTGGAATGGGACAGCTACACCAGCAATAGTTTTGGCGACCTCAGTCAGCACCAAATGAATCTGGATGCTTCGGTCCCCTTGGAATTGCTCGTCTTCGAGGCGCAGGCGGCGGCGGATGGCAACTGGATCCGTTGGCAAACGGCCCGGGAGCACCACCACGCCTATCTCGAACTCGAACGCTCGGTGGATGGTCGGACCTTTTCCGCTCTCGAACGTTTTGACCACGATCCGTCGGCAGCTCGGCGGCGCGCCTACCAGTTTTACGATCGAGCACCCCTCCCCGAGGCGTATTACCGACTGCGGTGGGTGGACGACTGGGGAGGAGTGGCGTATTCGCCCCTCCGTTATGTCGAGCGGAGTACCGCAGTCGCGGCATTGCGGGCCTACCCCAATCCGGCCGATGGCTACGTCCATTTGGATTTACCGGTGCGGACTGCCGGAGCTGCTACCCTGCGCGTAGTCGATTATGCGGGGATGGAGTGGTACCGGGAGGAGCTGTCTTTGATGGCGGTAGGAGGGACCCTCGATCTCGGATTGGCGGATTGGCGGGCTGGGATGTACTGGATCGAACTGCGTACGCAAGGCAGTGTACAACGGGTACGGCTGGTGGTGCAATAAAATAGCGTGTCACGGCAATATTTCTAAGGGTCGGTCGGTTTAATTTTTTTGGTAATATCTTTGCTGCGAAAGTGTTGTACTTTTTGCGCATCACCAAAGAAAATCGCCCGATGAAAAGTCCCTTGCTGTTACTCCCCTTTTTGTTGCTGTATTTTTTGCTCCCTTCGGCCCTTTCGGCGCAGTGCGTCTCGGGCGACTGTCAGGATGGGAAAGGTACCTACCGCTACCCGAGTGGAGCCAAGTACGTTGGGGAGTTTGAAGCGGGAGAAATCCACGGACTGGGGGTGTGTTACTACACCAATGGAAGCAAGTACTCCGGACAGTGGGAACACCGCTATCCCAATGGCAAGGGGACCAAGACCTACCCGGATGGGACCAAGTGGACGGGGCAGTGGAAGATGGGAAAAATGGTCGACGAGCAGGGTAATGTACTGGAAGAGACCTGGGTAGCCAAGGGGGAGGAAGCCGACGACGGAACCAATATCCAGTCCGGCTGTATTTCTGGGGATTGCGTCAACGGACGGGGCGTCTTAGCCTACGCCGATGGCAGTAAGTACGAAGGAGAATTTGTCCGTTCCCGTCTGGAAGGGCAGGGTACTTTTTACTATCCCAATGGCGATAAATACGTCGGTGCTTTTCGCAATAACTATTCCCACGGTAAGGGGGTCTTTTTCTACGCCGATGGTACCAAGACGGCGGGAGAATGGGTCGAAGGCGAATACTACGGGGAGACCTGGGGGGCGCTGGGTAAGGAAGGTGGTGTGGAGGGTGACTGTACCAATGGGGAAGGCACCTACGTGTATCGCGACGGAGCGGCCAAATACACGGGGCGTTTTCGCGACGGTCTTGCTTCGGGACGGGGCGTTTGTCTCTACGCCGAGGGCGAGTCCTACGAGGGGGATTGGGACAATGGTTCATAAAATGGATTGGGCT